>ERZ772930.42-NODE-42-length-49088-cov-57.9365_pt1 | contig 49088 bp, 47 predicted proteins | sample MGYA00511685_ERZ772930 | MGnify/ENA primary metagenome ERZ772930 (study PRJEB29015, sample SAMEA2738053) | human oral metagenome | biome: human oral; feature: human-associated habitat; material: saliva | place: China | collected 2226 ... | reverse complement strand
TGAGTGCGCAAAGCCATCTGAAGGCGATGTGTTTGAACCTTTTGAAAGCCGCCAATAGGCTAAGTGTGCCTGTTGCCGCCTAAAAGGCGGTCGGATGCCTGATTATCAGGTATCCAAGGAGGATTAAGGGGATATTTGAGTAGAATCAGTGGATCTTTGAAACAAAAACAGCCGAAAACCTGTGTTTAGGTTTCGGCTGTCGGGGAAAAAGGAATTTTGCAAAGGTCTCTGTCTTTGAGAGGCCATCGGCTTCGCCAAGCCAGCCGCCTTCAGGCGGCTGTGTGTTGAAACAAAAACATTGTCGCCGTCCTCGACAAACTCACACATCCAGCCGCCTTCAGGCGGCTGTGTGTTGAAACCGGCTTGATCGGCAGCAATACCGACACATCAGCCCCAGCCGCCTTCAGGCGGCTGTGTGTTGAAACTGGCTAGATACTTTATAAGTATTGATATCGGCAGAGCCAGCCGCCTTCAGGCGGCTGTGTGTTGAAACTTCGTGAACTTGGTTGATAAAGTCATCACATTCGCCCCAGCCGCCTTCAGGCGGCTGTGTGTTGAAACCGAAATCGGCACTCAAAGAGCTACTCGGCACGGACCAGCCGCCTTCAGGCGGCTGTGTGTTGAAACCGATGATTATGTCGGACTTCTTCCCAGTCACGGCCCAGCCGCCTTCAGGCGGCTGTGTGTTGAAACCAGTTTGCGAGCAGGGCAATGAGCCAGCCGATAGCCAGCCGCCTTCAGGCGGCTGTGTGTTGAAACTAATCTTCATTAGGCGGTATTTCCGCCGTCTGTCCCAGCCGCCTTCGGGCGGCTGTGTGTTGAAACAGGATGCCTATGAAGAGGCAAACCATATGAATTGCCAGCCGCCTTCGGGCGGCTGTGTGTTGAAACCTTATGTATTGCGGCGAAGTAGGGTAGTTATGGCCAGCCGCCTTCGGGCGGCTGTGTGTTGAAACCACACCTCTCCTTTTTCCTCTGCGGTCAAGCCAACCAGCCGCCTTCGGGCGGCTGTGTGTTGAAACTTCGCCTGAAAGAAAAGGCCGTCTGAATTTCAGACCCAGCCGCCTTCGGGCGGCTGTGTGTTGAAACTTTCCAACGAATCGCATCCTTTCAAAATTGAAGAACCAGCCGCCTTCGGGCGGCTGTGTGTTGAAACCTTGCGCCGCTCCAACACCGACGGATGCGCCCAAGCCCAGCCGCCTTCGGGCGGCTGTGTGTTGAAACTCTATCAGGTTCAATTTAATAGTATATATCTGAAACCAGCCGCCTTCGGGCGGCTGTGTGTTGAAACAGGCCGAGACGGAATGGTACGAGCAGTCAAAAATGGCCAGCCGCCTTCGGGCGGCTGTGTGTTGAAACTGCCTTAATGGCCTCCAGCATCGGATATGCCTGGTCCCAGCCGCCTTCGGGCGGCTGTGTGTTGAAACATCATTCACCTCCTTTCCATACAGTAAGGTCATACCAGCCGCCTTCGGGCGGCTGTGTGTTGAAACAAAGTATCCTTCTAATGCGCAAATCAGGCCGTCAACCAGCCGCCTTCGGGCGGCTGTGTGTTGAAACATGTAATCGTCGTACATCGCCATTATTTAGCCTCCTCCAGCCGCCTTCGGGCGGCTGTGTGTTGAAACGGGTCAGTCGGCAAATGAACATGAAGCCGCACAGCCAGCCGCCTTCGGGCGGCTGTGTGTTGAAACCGAGCTAGGGATAAGAGGGTTGACCGGCAGGCGGCCAGCCGCCTTCGGGCGGCTGTGTGTTGAAACTCGACCTCCTGACGTTTGACGCTGACAAACGAACCCAGCCGCCTTCGGGCGGCTGTGTGTTGAAACTATTCGGCATACCTTGACCGTGGATTTCGTACTCACCAGCCGCCTTCGGGCGGCTGTGTGTTGAAACAACGAAGCCGAATTTAAAGGCACAGCGGTGTTGGCCAGTGCTGTGTGTTGAAACTCCAACAACTACGAACTTTATGCCGACCTATCCTGTCAGCCGCCTTTGGGGACTGTATGTTCAAATATCGTCCAAGCGGGCCACTCTTCTTTTGATCCTTCGCTTTCTGAGGTTTTAGTGAAAGCAATAGAGGATATTAGAAGCGAGTTATAAAGGTTAATAAGTAAAAAAATGCCATCTGAAAAGTTTCAGACGGCATTTTTTCTATTTATATATTAAATTTAATATCATATTATCATTGCATGATATCAGTTTGAATTTTTTTAGAATTTCAATATGAAACCCCTAATTTACTATGCTCATTTTGCCCAAGATGAACTCGGCAATCTTTTGCCTTACGAACATTGGCAAACCTTGCAAAGTCATTCGGTAAATGTTGGGGAAATGGCGGCGGAGTTTGCGCGAGTATTTGGGGCACAGGAAATTGCCTGCCAGATGGGAAAGTTGCATGACTTAGGGAAATATTCGGAAGCCTTTAATTATCGATTGCATGGCGATCCTTCAGGTGATCATGCTACCGTCGGAGCCCAAATTGCAAAAATGCTTGCTTTAGAGTGGAGGTCAAAGTATAACCTATTGTTATCTCACTTAGGCTAGATAACTTTATTAATGAATTAAAAGGCAAAAATAATGGAAATTAAACAAACCAATTCAACCATCAAATCTCGTGCGGCGGTGGCATTCGCCCCAAATCAACCCTTACAAATTGTGGAAATCGACGTAGAAATGCCACGCAAAGGCGAAGTGTTAATCCGCAATACCCACACGGGCGTGTGCCACACTGATGCATTTACGTTATCAGGAAGCGATCCGGAGGGCGTGTTTCCTGTCGTACTTGGGCATGAAGGTGCGGGTGTGGTTGTTGCTGTAGGCGAAGGTGTGTCAAGCGTAAAACCAGGTGATCACGTTATTCCTCTTTATACCGCTGAATGTGGCGAATGTGAGTTTTGCCGTTCAGGTAAAACCAACTTATGCGTCTCAGTGCGTGATACACAAGGTAAAGGTTTAATGCCGGACGGCACGACGCGTTTTTCTTATCAAGGTCAGCCGATCTATCACTATATGGGCTGTTCGACCTTCAGCGAATACTCAGTTGTTGCCGAAGTTTCACTGGCGAAAATCAACCCAGAAGCGAATCATGAACAAGTATGCTTACTCGGCTGTGGCGTTACTACAGGTATTGGTGCTGTGCATAACACAGCAAAAGTGCAAGAAGGCGACTCTGTGGCAGTGTTTGGCTTGGGAGCGATTGGTTTGGCGGTGGTGCAAGGTGCACGTCAAGCCAAAGCGGGTCGTATTATTGCTATTGATACCAATCCTGCAAAATTCGAGTTGGCAAAACAGTTTGGTGCAACGGATTGTTTAAATCCGAACGATTACGATAAACCGATCAAAGATGTGTTGTTAGACATCAATAAATGGGGCATTGACCATACCTTTGAATGTATCGGTAATGTAAACGTAATGCGCCAGGCATTAGAAAGTGCGCACCGTGGTTGGGGACAATCCATTATCATCGGCGTAGCAGGTGCAGGACAAGAAATTTCAACGCGTCCGTTCCAGTTGGTAACCGGTCGTGTTTGGAAAGGCACGGCATTTGGTGGTGTGAAAGGCCGCTCTGAACTTCCGAAAATGGTGGAAGATTCAATGAAAGGCGACATTCAGTTAGAACCATTTGTGACCCACACAATGACACTCGATCAAATCAATGAAGCCTTTGAGTTAATGCATGAAGGTAAATCGATCCGCGCTGTTATTCATTACTAAGGTACGCGATGAAACTGATTGAACAATATCAAATTTTTGGTGGTTCGCAACAAGTTTGGGCACACCATGCCCAAACGCTTCAATGCGAAATGAAATTTGCCGTCTATTTGCCGGATAATCAGAAGAATCGACCGCTTGGTGTGATTTATTGGCTTTCCGGTTTGACTTGTACTGAACAAAATTTCATTACCAAATCAGGCTTTCAGCGTTACGCGGCAGAACATCAAGTGATTGTGGTTGCCCCCGATACCAGCCCTCGCGGAGAACAAGTGCCGAACGATGCTGCTTACGATTTAGGGCAGGGTGCGGGCTTTTATCTTAATGCGACCGAGCAGCCTTGGGCGACGAATTATCAAATGTATGATTATATTTTGAATGAGTTGCCTGGTCTGATTGAGGAAAATTTCCCTACCAACGGTAAACGTTCCATTATGGGACATTCTATGGGCGGACACGGCGCATTGGTATTGGCACTGCGAAACCAAGAACGTTATCAAAGTGTTTCTGCTTTTTCGCCCATTTTGTCGCCAAGTCTCGTGCCTTGGGGAGAAAAAGCCTTTTCTGCCTATTTAGGAAAAGATCGCGAAAAATGGCAGCAATATGATGCCAACTCGCTCATTCAACAAGGCTATAAAGTGCAAGGTATGCGCATCGATCAGGGCTTGGAAGATGAGTTTTTGCCAACACAATTGCGTACCGAAGATTTTATCGAAACCTGTCGTGCGGCAAATCAATCGGTCGATGTGCGCTTCCACAAAGGCTACGATCATAGCTATTACTTCATCGCCAGTTTTATTGGTGAGCATATTGCCTATCATGCGGCATTTTTGAAGTAAGTCGAAGAAATGATTGGTGAATCGACCAAACGTTGGAGTGAACGTTAATTTTTTATGTTAACGAAAATAAAAGGCATCAATCTGATGCCTTTTATTATTATTTATAAAAATAAAAGTATTATTAAAATGAGCTTCTTTCTAGAATCAGCATGAGGAGGCCTTTGCAAAACCTGCTTGCTCACTCTGCTTAAATATCTCCCCATTCCAATCCGAATCGCTGTAAATATTTCCTCAATCGGTCGCTGTCATTGACTTTTGCCCTTTCTATTCGGGAGACGTTGAACAATGCACGGCCGGCAGCAGCCATGTTGGGATGTTTACGGCATTCGTCGATAACGTGTTCCAGTTGTAGTTTGTCGAACAAATCCAATGTGTCCCAATCGACTTTATCGGGGTAGTCTTGTGTTTTTTCAGACGGCCTTTTATGTAGGAGGCCGTCTGAAAAGGGTTCTTCCGACCATAACCATTTGAGGCGTTCGATTTCGACTTGGACTTGTTCTACCTGTATCCTGCCTTGCGGCGCGAGTGTGGCCAGGCGCATGATGCTGGCGGCGAGATCGCGGAAGTTGCCGCGCCATGGCGCTTGGTTGGAGTGGGCGAAGTCGAGGTAGGCGGCCAGGGCTTCTTTGTTGAAGCGGGTGGTTCGGCCGAGTTCTTGCGAGGCTAGGGCAAGCTGGTGTTCGACGTTAGGCTCGATGTCTTCGCGGCGGTTGGCGAGTGCGGGCAGTGGGTAATTCCAGATGTTGATGCGGGCGAACAGGTCTTCGCGGAAGCGTCCGGCGCGGATTTCGTGGCGTAGGTCGCGGTTGGTACCGGCGATAAGTTGGAAGTCGCTTTTGACTTCGCTGTCGCTGCCGACGGGATAAAAGTGTTTTTCTTCAATGGCTTTGAGCAACATGGCTTGCTCATCCAAACCCAATTCGCCGATTTCATCTAAAAACAAGACGCCGCCGTCGGCAGTTTTTAGATAACCTTCACGTTTTTCTGCGGCGCCGGTAAAGGCGCCTTTTTTGTGGCCGAACAGGGCAGATGCTGCGCCGTCGCCGCGAAGGGTGGCGCAGTTTACATCGACAAATGTGCCTTTAATCAGATGGCGCGCTTTTTTCAATTCAAAAATCCTGCGTGCCAGCATGGATTTGCCTGCGCCTGTGGGGCCGGAAAGCAGAATGGGGGAAGGGGAGTTGAGTGCGACCTGTTCGATTTCGGCAATCATGCGGTTGAAGGCGACGTTTTGGGTGGAGATGCCGCTTTTCAGGTACCGCACTGCGTCATCGCGTACGGCGGCAAGGCGTTCTGCCAGTACGTCGTAACGAGCCAAGTCTAAATCGATGATTTCATAATTGCCGACATTGCCGTCCTCCATACTGCGTCTTTGATTTTTCGGTGGCGCAGTCTGGAGCAATACACCCGGAATTTGACGCGATTCCACCAATAAGAACAGGCAGATTTGGGCAACGTGTGTACCTGTGGTGATGTGGGTGAGATAGGTTTCTTCTTCTGTATCAAATGTATAGCTCGCCGCCCAGTCGTGCAGTTTGGTATAAACCTCGGAGAAGTCCCACGGGTTTGCCAGCTCCATAGGTACGAGATTGACGACTGTGTGCGGCGATACTTGCTGAATATCGGCTTTTACATGATCTGCCAGTTCGCGGTATTTCTCCGCATAAAACAGCTCTATGCGGTCAAGATGAAAATCCTGACGCTGATTCATGGCAACATTCGGCCGCCATTTCAACCAACGCTCTTGATTGAAACCTTTATCCAGCACTGTACCGAGAAAGCTGATGGCGACTTGTTTTTTAGGGGCAGTATTCATTTTTAGATGACCTCTAAACAATTTAAACAATTCTTCCCAGGACAAATGCGCCGTAATCATCGCCCAACGGCAGCTCGAAATCTGTATGCAGGATTTGGCGTTTTACTTGTACGGTTTCGTCAGTTTTCGGATTAAAACCTTCTTTTAAGGCCGTCTGAAAATACACACCGAAGCCATGTTTCTGCCACGCAGGCAGTTCGTTGAAATTGATATTGTTTTCAAATAACAAATCGTGCTTTTGCACGCGTTTCAGGCCGCTGACGGCATCTGTAGCGCGGGACACGCTTTCTCCTTTCTTGCGCAGCATCCAATAGCAGTGGGCGTTGAGCGCGTTGCGGTATGAGTCTTCGTGCCGCCAACGGAAATAATCAACCACCAGTTTTTCGTTCGGCAAAACGCAAACTCTGGCATCAAAAGCGGAGGGCTGCCCGTGTGCCACAGAAAAGGCGGCGCTGGCCTCACCAGCCAATACCGAAATGATTTTGCGCGTTTTGCGTTTGAACGTATCGTCATCTCGACGCAGCAATAGTGAAATTTCATCGCTTTCCGAATAGCCGTACGCCACATTGAAGCCACATTTCATTAAATGACGGACGGTGTGTGCCATCAGATCGCGGAAACGAATGTCGAACGGGGCTTCAAACTGCCAAATTTCCTTGGTTAGTCGTGTAAAACCGCGCCCGTCTAAGCGTACAACAATAAAATTTTCTTGTGGCACGCAAAAATCATAAGCGGTTTCGTATTGTCGCAAGCGTTTGTCCAAATCATCGAATCTCATTATATATCCTTGTGTATTTTATTTTCTATAAAGCTATCTATAAATATATTTTTTAGTATTCTACGCTTCTTGCTGATAAAAGCTACTTAAAAATATATTTTCTTTATATTCAATTAATTAAAAATTATTTTTATAAAAAATTTATTCTTGGCACGCTGTTGGCTATGTTGTGAATGTAACGATACAGCAGATGCTTCGGGAAATACAGTTACCGGAGAAAAATTTTCCGTAAATTTAGTTGCTGTGGAGTTACAGGGCGAATGCCAACAAGACTACATTTGGATTAACAGGTTCGAATCCTGTCTCGTCTGATAGACGTTGAACGTCTTGTTTATTTAGTCGCCCACCCTTTTCCAATATGGCAGGCAAATGCCTAGGGAAACTACAACATGGATATCCTTATGTCGCAGGTTCGAGTCCTGTCTCTGTTATCCAAAATAGCAGAGTAGCTCAGTTGGTAGAGCCAAGGCATGTTTCCCTGAAAAACTTGTTGCGTGCCATATTACTTTATACGGCAGTAGGCTGATGCTTGAAGAGAGTAAATTAACCTTTCACGTTAAAACCGTTTTTCTTCATGTTTATCCGCTACGCTGCCCCATTCGAGGCCGTCTGAAATATTCGGACGAGCTGATATAAAAACCGTTTTCGGTACAGACGGCAAATGCCGGAGGAATTACAGCCTGCTAAGCGCGAGGTCGCGGGTTCGAATCCCGTCTCTGCCGCCAACTATGGCAGAGTAGCTCAGTGGATAGAGCGCGTAAAAATTTCTCCACTCTTTGTTGCCCAATGTGCCGCCCCTTATGGGCGAATGCCATTAGGATTACATTCCTTTCTTGCTACAAACCCGAATGATCCTAGTAAATCTAGTCGCCCTACGGCAGTAGGCGGATGCCCGGAAGAGAATACATTAGCTTTCAGTTAAAAACGCTTCTCTTCATCTTTAGCCGCCACGCTGCCACCCATTCAAGGCCGTCTGAAAAACAAAGCTAAAACAAGTTCAGACGGCCTCAAACCAACAATATGAAAGAAAATGAAAATGGCTAATACTACCTTGTTTCAATCGATTAAAAACCGTTTTACTAAAACCGATACCTATAACGAAGCCGGCGGCATCGCCTACACGCTGACGCCCAAACAACAGCTGGCACAGCTTGCGGCTACAGGTTGTCTGAACAATACCTACTATGCCGATGCCCAAAGTCAGCTTGACCAAGTGTTGAAATTGGCAGAAAGCCTGGATGCCGAGTTTATCGCCAAAACTGCCGTATATGCCCGTCAAAAAGGTTTTATGAAAGATATGCCTGCGCTGTTGCTTGCCGTGTTGGCGCAAAAAGACGTGAACATGCTCGCCCGCGTATTCGACCAAGTAGTGGATAACGGTAAAATGTTGCGTAACTTCGCACAAATTATCCGCAGCGGCGTAATCGGCAGAAAATCTTTCGGCAACCGTCCGAAAAAACTGATGCAGACCTGGCTTTTGACCGCCACCGAAAAACAACTGTTGAACGCCACCGTCGGCAATTCGCCATCGCTGGCAGACGTGGTCAAAATGGTGCATCCCAAACCGCGTGAAGCATGGCGTGCCGCATGGTTTGCATGGCTGATCGGCAAACCGTACGACCGCGAAGCATTGCCGCCCATCACCCGCGCTTTTGAAGACTACAAACAAAGCCGCCAAGGCGCATTGCCCAACGTTCCTTTCCAAATGCTCACTGCTTTAGACTTGAACAGCGGCGACTGGGCGCAAATCGCCCGCAACGGCTCATGGCAGCAGGTTCGTCAAAACCTGAACACTTTCCTGCGCCACGAAGTGTTTGCGAAAAGCAAAAACATCAAAATGGTGGCAGAAAAACTGCGTGACGAAACCGCCATTGCCCGCGCCCGCGTGCTGCCTTATCAGTTGCTGACTGCGTATCAGGCTACATCTGAACAAATGCCGTTTGAAATCCGCGAAGCCCTGCAAGATGCGATGGAGACCGCCGTACAAAACGTACCGGCAATCCAAGGCAAAGTCGTGGTTTGCCCGGATGTCTCCGGCTCTATGCACAGCCCGGCTACCGGCTATCGCGGCAGTGCGTCCACCAAAACCCGCTGCATCGACATTGCCGCGCTCGTGTCCGCCGCCATGTTGCGTACCAATCCGCAAGCCCGCGTGATACCGTTTGAACAAATCACGGTAAACGTGAAGCTTAACCCGCGCGACAGCATCATGACCAACGCCGAAAAACTCGCCAATGTCGGCGGCGGTGGAACGGCTTGCAGCGCACCGCTCGCTATGTTGAACCGTGAAAAAGCTGACGTAGATTTGGTCGTCATTGTGTCAGACAACGAAAGTTGGGCAGATGACAGCCAACGATGGGGTGGCAAAACCAGTCTGATGAAAGAATGGGACATCCTGAAAAAACGCTGTCCAGAAGCCAAACTCGTTTGCCTGGATATCCAGCCTTACACTACGGCTCAAGCACGAAACCGTCAGGATATCTTGAACATCGGCGGCTTCTCCGACCAAGTATTCTCTCTGATTGGTTCCTTTGCCGAACGAGGTATGGGTACAGATTTCTGGGTAGAAGAGATTGAGAAAACACCGTTGGCAACTGTGAACTGAAGCTAAGGCCGTCTGAAAAAAGGGTAGAAATATTTTTCAGACGGCCTATTGATTCAGGACAAGTTGAGAAAAAGAATAAGGAAACAAAATGCAAAAATTTATCTTAATCCGCGGTCATCAAGGTTCGGGAAAATCGACTTTTGCCGAACAAAAAGCCGCCGAATTTAAAGCGCAGTATCCGGATGCAGAAGTTGTCCGTATTGAAAACGATTTGTTCATTACCGATGAATACGGTGAATATCGCTGGTCGGGTGAAGCGGTGGATAAGGCGCAAAAACGCGGTAATGCTTTGATGACTGAAACTTTGAGACTTGGACGCCAAAATCCGAATCGAAATATTCTGATCATTCATTCCAATACCAATCAAAAAGCTTCGCGTTGCCGTCATTTATTGGATCAGGCGGAGAAAAGCGGTTTTGAAACAGAAGTTTATCGACTACACAATTTCTATCCCAACCTGCACGGCGTGAAAGAGCATGACGTGTTGGCGGCTTATATCAAGTTGAACCAAAACCGCGTGGTAAACGAAATCCACGTCGATGCCGTGCAGCCCGCCAGCGCGGAGCAGTTAGAAAAAATCGAACAGATGCAGGCTATCGAGCATAAGCCGCTGGTGTTTGATGAGGCGCAGCAAACCTTTGTGACCGATCACTATCTGCAACACGGCAGCCGTAACTTTACCGCCAAAGCATCCAAGCGTTATCCCGAATTGCGCGTGTTGAAATACGCCCGCAGCGTGTTCTATAACAACCGCTTTGATGATGCTTTGCTGGAAATGCGCGGTTTGATTATCGACGCGCATAATCGAATCATCGTGCGCCCGTTTAAAAAAGTGTTCAATTATTCGGAACGTATTGCCAAAGGCAGCCGTTATCCGATCCGAATCGGCGATGAGAGATTGGTGGACGCGGTGGTGAAAGTAAACGGCTTCCTCGGCTGCTGTACTTTCGTCTCACTTTCAGACGACCATCTGTCTAAAGGCGCGGCGTTTGACGGCAAAGTGCTGTATTCGACTACCAGCTCGCTTGATAGCGCGTTTGCCGACATGACCGCCGCACACTGCGCGCAATACGAAACCTTGTTCCGCGCATATCCGAACCATACTTTTTTATTTGAAATCACGGACGCGAAAGACGTACACATCATCCGCGAAGAGTTGGGCGAAACCTTAATCGGCTGCATTGATGTAGCGACCGGCCGTCAGTTTACCGAAGCCGAATTGGACGAAATCGGCAAACAATACGGCATCCGCCGCCCCGAAACGCTGAAAAACATCACATTCGGCGAGCTGAAAGGCCGTCTGAAAAACGTGGAACACGAGGGCTTTATAGTGTTTGATGCCCAAACCGGCGAAATGCTGTTCAAACTCAAATCGCCGTATTACCTGATTTCCAAGTTTTTAGGACGAAGCAACGAGGGCAATATCGACCGCAAACTCGACAAACGCCACGTCGATGAAGAGTTTTACCCCTTAATCGACTACATCCACGAGCATCAGGAAGCGTTCAATGCTATGCCGGAATTGGATAAAATCGCGTTCATTCAGGCGTTTTTGAGACAGTTGTAAGGCCGTCTGAAAATAGAGGGAGCAATGCGTATTTATTCTTCGCGCTCATACGCTTCGATTTCGCCGACTTTAGGCGCATAGCCGCTGCTTGTGTCGTGGCGCAAATCCAACCAAATATCGACCAATGCCCAAGCAGCCGGAGCGGCAATCACGTTTTGCCCCATACATAAAACCTGCGCGTTATAGTTCTCCACCGAGCCGCGGAGCGTGAGCAAATCGTGCGCCGTCGCTGCCCGTATGCCGCGCACTTTATTGGCGGCAATTGCCGTGCCCACGCCTGTACCGCAAATCAACAGCGCACGGTCGGCGCGTCCTGCCGCGACTTCTTCGGCTGCGGCAAACGAGAGTTGCGGATAGGTTCCTTCAGGCGAGGATAAATCGACCAAGCTGCTGACGCGCGGGTCGTTTTGCAGATGCGCTTTGAGCGCGTCTTTCAATATTGCGCCGTTGGCCGGCGCGGCAATAACCAAACGCATAAAAACTCCTTGAAGCATATAATAAACATTATTCAGCATACGCCCGCGCGTGATACGATTCAAGCTTGCAACGCAGAAAGCATGGCATGAGCAAAATCTACTTCACATCAGACCTACATTTCTCACATAAAAACATCGCCAAATTCTGCCCGCAATTTCGACCGTTCGATAACGTGGAGCAGATGGATGAATTTTTAATCAGGACATGGAATGAAACCGTTACGCCTGAAGATACGGTGTACAACTTGGGCGATTTTTCCTTTGCCCAAGACCATAAGCAGATAGAGCGCGTTTTGTCGCGTTTGAACGGGCAACATCACTTGATTTACGGCAATCATGATCATGTGATTCGGCAGCATGCCGATTTTTTCCGCAGCCAGACCAAGCATGACGGCCATCCGCTGCTGTCGTCCATACGGCCATATTTGAAACTCAAATTGCCGGAAATTAAGAATACGCTGGTTCTCTTTCACTATCCGATTCAGGAATGGGACGGCTGCTATCAGGGCTGGTATCACTTGTACGGCCATTTGCATGACAGGGTGGCGGAAATCAAAGGGCGTGCTTTAAATGTCGGATTTGATTTGCACGGCCGGTTTTTGACGGCGCAAGACGTCGATAAGTTTTTGTGTGATTTGCCTAAAATTTCGTATTTTGGCGAAGTAGGCTTGAAAGCCAATTCGCCGGAAGAAGCGGCAGAGCTGGTGTCTCGGAAACTGGCGCAGTTAAATCAGGTATAATTTCAGACGGCCTTTGCGGATTTCCGGCAAAGGCCGTCTGAATATCAATTTCCCATTTTGAGTGATACATGGAAAACCTTTTGGCTTACTTACTACAAAAAATCAGCCTCCCCAATCAATCCGGCAAGGATAAGTCATGAGCGGTAAGCCTTTGAAGTATCCTGTTTCCGCTTTGGTCGTTTTGCATGATAAAGACGGCAATATCCTGCTGATTGAACGCACGATGCCGCAAGGTTTTTGGCAGTCGGTTACCGGCAGCTTGGAAGAGGGCGAGCGTATCGAAGAAACCGCATGGCGCGAAGTGTGGGAAGAAACCGGTATCCGCCTTGCAGACGGACAGCTGGAAAACTGGCACGACAGCACCGTTTATGAAATCTATCATCACTGGCGCCATCGCTATCCCCAAGGCGTTTTTGAAAACCGCGAACACATCTTCTCCGCCCAAATTCAGCGCGATACGCCCATAGTCCTGCAACCGGACGAACACGTTGCCTACGGCTGGTTTAGCGCGGAAGAAGCGGCGGAAAAAGTGTTTTCCCCTTCCAATAAACGCGCAATTTTAGAATTGGTCAAAAGGCTGAATGCCAAAAAGGCCGTCTGAATACGACAGTTTCACATTTTCAGACGGCCTTGGGTTTGTTATACTTTCGCCGTTTGACTCTCTTTAAAATCAAAGGAAACCATCATGGCAGACTTCAACAAAATCCTGACCCCGGGCGACGTGGACGGCGGCATCATCAACGTTGTCAACGAAATCCCTGCGGGCAGCAACCACAAAATCGAGTGGAACCGCAAACTGGCCGCGTTCCAACTCGACCGCGTTGAACCGGCAATTTTCGCCAAACCGACCAACTACGGCTTCATTCCGCAAACTTTGGACGAAGACGGCGACGAATTGGACGTATTGCTGGTTACCGAGCAGCCTTTGGCAACCGGTATTTTCCTGGAAGCACGCGTTATCGGCGTGATGAAATTCGTTGACGACGGCGAAGTGGACGACAAAATCGTTTGCGTTCCAGCCGACGACCGCAACAACGGCAACGCCTACAAAACTTTGGCCGATTTGCCGCAACAACTGATCAAACAAATCGAGTTCCACTTCAACCACTACAAAGACCTGAAAAAAGCAGGTACTACCAAAGTTGAATCTTGGGGCGATGTAGAAGAAGCGAAACAAGTCATCAAAGAATCTATCGAACGTTGGAACAAACAAGCCTAATCGGTTTGTCCCGTCCGGTATCAAGGCCGTCTGAAAGCAAAGTTCAGACGGCCTTTTTATGTTTCCAACCAATATAACAAAATCGTCTTTAAAACAAACAAACCATTCTTTCTCATTTTCAGACGGTCTCATTAAAGTAACGCCTATATCAAAAATAAGGAGTGCTTCAATGACTGCTACCACAACCGACCCGCGAGCCAAGCTGCCTGAGACGCCTTTGTCGGGCAACGAAGCCTTGAAAGAGCGCAGCGATTATCTGCACGGTACGATTAAGGAAGAGTTGAAAGACGATTTTACCGGCGGCTTTACCGCCGATAACTTTCAGCTTATCCGTTTCCACGGGATGTACGAACAGGACAACCGCGATATCCGTGCCGAGCGTACCGAACAAAAACTTGAGCCTTTAAAAAACATGATGTTGCGTTGCCGTTTGCCCGGCGGCATCATTACGCCGAAGCAGTGGCTGGGTATCGACAAATTTGCCGGTGAAAATACGATTTACGGCTCCATCCGCCTGACCAACCGTCAAACCTTCCAATACCACGGCATTCTGAAAACCGATTTAAAACAGGCACATCAGGCATTGCACAAACTTGGTTTGGATTCCATTGCCACAGCCAGCGATGTCAACCGTAATGTGTTGTGCACCAGCAATCCGGTGCAAAGCACGTTGCACCAAGAAGCTTACGAATGGGCGGCACGCATCAGTATGCACCTTCTGCCGCGCACGATGGCATACGCCGATGTCTGGCTGGACGGCGAAAAAGTGTTCACGACCGAGCCGACCGAGCCGCGCAATAAAGAAATTGCCGATGAGGTTGAGCCGATTTTGGGTAAAACCTATTTGCCGCGCAAATTCAAAACTGCCGTCGTGATTCCGCCCGATAACGATGTGGACATTCATTCCAACGACTTGGGTTTCGTGGCGATTGCAGAAAACGGCAAGTTAGTGGGCTTCAATGTATTGGTCGGCGGCGGTTTGTCCAGCGAACACGGTAATACCAAAACCTATCCGAACACTTCTTACGAATTTGGTTTCGTACCGCTCGAATATACCCTCAACGCCGCCGAAGCCGTCGTCAGCACCCAGCGCGACTGGGGCAACCGCAGCGACCGCAAAGCTGCCCGTACACGCTATACGCTGCAACGCGTCGGCGTGGATGTGTTCAAAGAAGAAGTCGAAAGACGCATGGGCATTAAGTTTGAACCCATCCGCCCTTACGAATTCACTCATCGCGGCGACCACATCGGCTGGGTACAAGGGCATGAAGGCAACTGGCATTTGACTTTGTTTATTGAAAACGGCCGTCTGCTCGATTATCCCGGCAGGCCGTTGAAAACTGGTATCCGTGAAATTGCCAAAATCCATCCCGGCGACTTCCGCCTGACAGCCAATCAAAATCTGGTGGTTGCCAATGTGCCTCCGGAATTGAAAGACACGATTGATAAAATCGCCAAAGAGCATGGATTAATCAGCAAATCGATTACCATCCAGCGTGAGAACTCAATGGCTTGCGTTGCCTTGCCGACCTGCCCGCTGGCGATGGCGGAGGCAGAACGCTTCCTGCCGACATTCTCCGATAAAATCGATGAGATGTTCGCCAAATATGGCTTGGAAGACGAATACATCGTTTTGCGCGTAACCGGTTGCCCCAACGGTTGCGGTCGCGCCATGCTGGCGGAAATCGGCTTGGTCGGCAAAGCCGTCGGCCGCTACAACCTTTACGCAGGGGGCAACCGCGAAGGTACCCGCATTCCGCGCTTGTTTAAAGAGAACATTACCGAATCTGAAATCCTTGAAATTGTCGAAGGCTGGGTGGCAGATTGGTCTCAAAACCGGTTGAGTGATGAAGGTTTTGGCGATTTTGCCATCCGTACCGGCATCGTCAAACCCGTATTGGACGCTCCGCGAGACTTTTGGGCATAACGGATAAAAACAGACCAACAAGTCTGCAATAAGAAAATAGAGAAAAACCAAAGGCCGTCTGAAAATCTGATTTTCAGACGGCCTTTTATATTGGGAGCGCTTATATCAAAGATGGAATATAAACCGGATCAGCGACGGCGGCCAAAGCCCCGCCCCATGCTTGGGCGGCGGTAGTTGGAAGGCTGACGCGCGGTTTCGCGGTAACGCTGTTGCTGTTGAGCGTTTTGTTGTTGCGCACGCAGGGTGCGTGTATTCAGCTGTTGGCTGGTGCGTCCGTTTGGACGTGCGGTTTGATAATAGTTGGCACGGGCTTGACGGGCAATCGGGCTGTTTTGATTGCGCGCTTGTGTGAATTTGTTGGCCAATGCGTTGCCGATAAATGCACCGGCTGCAGTACCCACCAAACTTTGAAGCAGCCAGCTGCCGGTGGATTGGTCGTAGATGTATTGTTGGCCGTCTGTACCGGTTACCGGTTGGCCGTTGTTGCCGTTGGCTTGTGCTTCGGCAGGAATGGTGTCTTTCACGGCTTCAGGCGTGAGCTGGTAAACCGTATTGTCTTCTTGTTGGCCGTTTTGTTGTGCCAACTGTTGTTGCAATGCTTCGATTTGTTTTTGTTGCTGCTCAAGCTGCGCCTGGGTATTGTCTTTGCAGGCAGCGAGGGCAAAAGTGGAAAGGGCGGCTAAGGCAATCAGTTTTTTCATTGTTTTTCCTGAGAGAGGTTTGTCTTTGCCGAGATTTCGGCGGAGTGTGTTTGCCTAATATTAAACCATTTCCCTGTTTTTCAAGTGGTTTTACAAAATAATATTGGAAAGTTGCGCTGCAAATGCACGGCTGTTGGCAGCCAGATTTCCCAGTGCAGGCATTTCGTGTTCGGTTTCGATAATCAGCAGGTTGGCAGGGCGGCGGGTGTGCAGGGACATTTGCATTTCAGCGGGAGAGAAGGGCATGTGATGACGTTTGGCGAAAGCTTCGGCGCGTTTGTTGGCGGTTTTGAGCATAGGCAGCAGGGTAATATCCAAATGGAAACGGCGTACGCCCAAAACCAAAATACGCGCTGCGAAGAAATCCGCTTCATCAGTAAAAACGTTTGGGCTGCTTTGATTGAAGTTGTGGCGCTCTGCGGCAATCAAAGTCGCGATGGTGCGCACTTGCGGAATCAGGGCTTCGCTGATGAGGCTGTCAGGCGAATCAGGCAAAGTGTGCATGTTGAGCATGCTGTGGTGGCTGTTGCTGTCAACGACCATGCGGCAGGTGTGTAACATTTGGGTTTGGCTGTGGATTTTAGTTGAAGCGGTCATGGCTGTATTCCTTATTTCTTAAAAATGGGTGGATTTAAGCGGCCATGGTGGGTATAAAAAAAGCCGCTCAAGTGAGGCGGCTCTAATTTGCGTATTTTCAATTTGGTCTGTTTCAGACAAGCGCAAAAAAGTACCGCACGTTTGTGTGGTACCAATAGAAGAAAGTAGCAGAGCGTTGCGCGGTTTGCATGATGAAAATACGTCTTTAATGTATAAAAGAATGAGACGTAGTTTAAAACAAGAATGCCAGTAATTTCAATATCCAATCGACAAAACCCACCAATAAATCTACAAGTTGTTGTAATCCTTACAATTTATTTTCTTTCGAGTGAGTCAAATTTGCACAATTATAATGTGAAACCGGGTAAATTGATAACAATCCGAGCCGGCTCTTTAAAAAGGCCGTCTGAAATTCAGCTTTCAGACGGCCTTGGGCCATCGCATTTGCTCAATGAAACAGCAAATTAAAAAAGGGATATAACTGCATCATTAAAATAGAGAGTGTAAATTTAATGTAAATTAAATAATTACTATATCGAATAATAAGGTAGAATTGCCAAAGTTTATTAATGAATTATAAAAATACGCAAAGCAAAAAAAGAGCGACAGTACCTGTCGTGACTGCAACATAAAATTCCGCCATTACATACGAAAACGAAAATTTATCTACTATGAGCCAGCGTACTAAAGCACAGGAAGCACTAGGCATCCGTTTGGCAGATATTCTGACACGTCTAAATCAAGGGGAAACTATAGATATTCAAAGTTTGCCCGAGCGCTATGGCATTTCATTGCGTACAGCCCAACGTGATCTCAATCGTCTTGCCCCTTTATTGCAAACTACAGGTACACGTTATTACCGTCTAGATCAAAACCAGTATGGCCGTCTGAATAAAGACGAAATCCGCCGTATTTGTCATTTTGCAGGCTTACAAGACCTTTTTCCTGAAGCGGACCGCCGCTTTTTTCAAGAAAGCCTGCGTCAAAGCATTATCATCAAAGGCCATCAATACGAAAATATTCGTCATCGCCAATCAGATTTTGATTTGGTAACACATTCTATAGAAGCAAAGCAAACCATTAGCTTTAATTACACCAAAGCCGATGGCAGTAAAAGCCATCGTACTTTAGATCCTTACCGGCTCATTAATAAAAGCGGTATTTGGTATCTTATCGGACTCGAAAATGGTCGAGAAAAGACCTATTGCTTTACTCAAACATCCCAGCTGCAAACAACCTCAAAGACATATGTTCCAGATGTAGGATTTGTAGAGAAAATTCAAAATACCGACAGCATCTCGTATGGTAATCAAGTCAGTGAAATCATTATTCAAATCAGCCCACAGGCTGCACATTACTTTTTGCGGCGCAAGCTGTTACCCAATCAGGAGGTTATTCGTCGCCTCGATAACGGTGGCCTGTTGATTGCCTGCAAAAATGTTAACGAAATTGAAGTTATCCCCATCGTCCAATATTGGATACCGCATTCAAGAATTGTCAGTCCGCAAGAGTTGCAGGAAAAGATAATCGGCAAATTAAAAAACTATATCAATAACCATACGGAGGGCTAATAACATGTGGCAAATCATACTTGGATTCATCATGTTGCCTGTTGCGTTTATGCAAAGAGGCGGAATTAGGGCAATTGTAGGGCTAATCTATATGTCTAGTACATCTTGGCTTGATTGGAACGTAACGTACAGGGGGAACTTGGAACTTATTTCTTGTTTTATTTTTGGTCTAATGGGTTTTTGTCTGCTAATGAGTTCGTTCAGTAAGGACTAATCGGCACAAATAGCAGAAAGTAGTCATTTCCATTTAATTTTTATTCAGGAGAAATTTATTTTATGAACAGCAAAAAGCAATTTTTAGATTATATCGGTGAAGTTAAGAACATCATTTCCACTTTGGAAATTTCAGATAACAAATTATCGGAAATTCAAAGGAATATTACGGATGCAGAGCTGATTGTGCCGGTGGTTGGCGGATTTAGCGCGGGAAAAAGTACATTGCTCAATTCTTTTTTAGGCAATGAAATTTTGCCGACTGCCGTGACTCCGGAAACTGCATTAGCAACAGAATTGCGTTATAGCGATAGTAACTATATTGAAGCAGTAACGGCTTCGGGTACGGTTGAGCGTCATCAATTGGCTGATTTTGCACGTTTAAAAGACAATGCACAAAACTTCAAAAATCTGCGTGTTTATTTAAATAATGAAAATTTAAAAGCCATTCAACCTTTGGTATTGGTTGATATGCCAGGATTTGATGCGCCGATTGAAAACCATAACCAAGCTATTTTGAATTACCTGGAGCGTGGCGTTTTCTTTGTATTCCTAACCAGTATTGAAGACGGAAACATTACATTGAGCATGAAGCGTGAAATTGACAATCTCCAACAAATTGGAAAAGGATTTGCATTCTGTATCAGCAAAACCAATTTGCGCGCACCTGATGATGTTAAAGCAGTACAACAAAAAATTGCCGAGCAACTGGAAGATGATTTTGACTATACGGGACAAATTGCCCTTTTAGATATGGATGGCGGCAATAACCTTAAAAATATTTTGACTGCAGTCAATCCTGATGAATTGTTCAAACTTTTGTTTATTGATGAATTGCGTGAAAACTATACAGGATTAATACAAAGCATCAACGTCAAAATTTCTACATTTAAATCAGATAGAAAAGAAATCGAAGAAACTTTATCTGCCCTGCAAAACAGCCTGCAAGGTATTGAGGCCAAAAAACAATCTGCAATCAATGATGTCGAGCAGCGTTATTCACGAGATAGCGTATCTGTCATCAATCAGGCTGTCACATCTGCAATTTTGCAGCAAAAAATGCGACTGGTTGATTTGGCAATCAATAACCAAGGTGCATTTGAGCGCGAGCTGAACGACATTACAAAAAATGCACTGCTTTCCGCCGTTCAGACCCGCTTCCGAGCCATTAGCCAAGATTTGATAGAAGAAATGGGCAATGGTATCAATGCACAATTAGCTACTTTGCCGGATGGCGGTTTGGCTGGCATTGCAATGGATGTATTGGCCAATAGCGGGGCAGACGCTTTCGGAAAAGTAGCTAATACAGCATTAAAATCAATATCTAAAGCAATTATGGGTAAAGTGACTTCGGCAACATTAAAAGCATTGCTTGGCAGTGTATTTGGTATTGTGAGTGCCGTATTGCTCTTCCTGCCTGAAATTATTTCTTTATTTACAAAAGGAGAGAGGGAGCGCAGACAGCGTGAACAAGTAGAACAGGCAATTATCAATAATGTCATTCCACAAATTCAACAGCAGCTTAATAGCGTACTGCCTGATTTAATGAATCAGAATATTACAGCCCTGATTAATCAAGTCAGCGAACAGTTTGAGGAGCAGCTGCAACAAAAACGTAATGAGATTGAAGCAGCAGAGGCAGAAAAAGCAGCAAAAGCTGCTGAGTTGGAAAGCACGATTAATGAGTTGGAAAGCGGCAAGCAACAGCTGACTACAGCAGCAAACCGTTATTTGTTTGCCTAATCATTTTCAGACGGCCTCAATGGTATCGAAGGCCGTCTGAAAAAATAGATATTCCCAAAAATATTAAGGATCTATTCATGGATATCATCCAGTTAAACAACCAAATTGAAGAATTCGTAAATAAATATGATTTCAGTCATGATGCCTTGGCATTGAAGCAGGAGCATGCAATTCAGAAAAGCGAAGAGTGGCAGAGAGTTTTAGATAGCTTTGCAGAACAAGGCCGTGTGTTGCGTATCGGTATTATTGGGCGTGTGAAGGCAGGGAAAAGCTCCATGCTCAATGCCTTACTTTTCAATGGTAACGATATTTTGCCTAAAGCCGCCACACCAATGACAGCCGCGCTGACCATTATGGAATACAGTGAAAATGTCAGCGCAGAAGTGGACTTTTTTACCCAACAAGACATTGATGAAATTAAAGTCAAATATGATTTATTCCAAAAAGCGTTAGATAGCAAAGTTAAAGAAAAAGAGCTGGAAAATGCTGAGAGAATTAAGAAAAAAAAGGGTGTTAATTCTTTATCGGCGGAAGAGCAGCAAGAATGCCGCAATAAAGCCAAATCTCAAGCCGAACGGGAGATGAAGGATGATCCGTCTTTTGCTTCATATGATCAATATCGCCGTATTAAAGAATCAGGCAAATCATTAAGTGATTTGGAGCAATACCGTACGATTTCAGCGGGTAGTGTGGAAGAGCTGATGAATGGCGTATTGAACCAATTTGTTGGGTCAAACGGTGCATTCATGCCGTTTACCAAGTCCGTTACATTGCATATTCCAGAAAAAGGTTTGCAGGGCCTGCAAATCATTGATACCCCGGGAATTAATGACCCTGTGACATCTCGTGGCGAACGCACCGAGCAATTGCTGCAAGACTGCGACGTCGTATTGATTGTTTCTCCTTCAGGACAATTCCTCAGCAGCGAGGATACCGATTTGATGCATCGGGTAACGACTAAAGAGGGGACGCAGCAAGCTTATCTTATCGCCAGCCAGGTGGATAACCAATTGTTTGGCAGTGAAAGTCAAGGCTTGAGCGATCCTATTCATGTTTTGGAACGTATTTCTGATAATTTGACCAAGCATGCGCGTAATGTTTTGGCCAAACAAGTCCAAGAATATCCGTCCATGAAAGTGGCTGCGGACAAGTTGAGCAAAAACAACGTAATTTGCTCTTCAAGCGTGGCGTTTTCACTGCAACAGCGTTTTGATGAACAACATACTTGGGATGCCAATTTGCAACATGTATGGCGCAATTTGAATCAAAAATTCCCTGATGTTTTCAGTCATGAAGAATTGGCTAAAAATGCATTAAACCAATTGGCCAATATTCATCAGATACATCAAATAGTGAGTGAAGTAACTGCCAATAAAGAACAAATTTTGGCGCAACGGCGCATTGATTTTGAAAATGGCAAACGTACCGCATTACAAGGCTATTTAAAAGCATGGGCCGACCGTATCAATGAGCAGATTCATCAGATTCAGCATGCCGATGTGGGCGAATTGCGCAAGCAAGAAACCGAACTCAAAAAGCAGCAAGCCACAATCGATGCAAATGTGGGCGGCGTGTATGATGATTTGATTTCGGATATCAAACTGAATTTGAGCAAACAATTAAAAGACAAATTGAAAAGTGAAATGCGCCGTTTTGACAGTGTTTCTGATGATGCTCAGGGTTCAGAAACCGAATACGAAGAGTATCAAGTTAAAGAGAAGCGTGGTGGGTGGGGTGCTCCTCTTGATTGGTTTGATGGTGGAAAAACTGTTACCAAAACACGTTCTCATTCCTACACTACGGTAAAAGCCAAACCGATTCGTCGCGCAATTGAAGAAATCCGTTCTAATTTGGAAGATGAATTGGGCCATTTGTCCGAAAGCTATTTACAGGCTTGGAAAAAGAAAATCTACAGCCAAGTCGTCAGCGCGTTGAGGGAGGCAATGGGTGACGGAGAGTTGGATGTCAATATTATTGCCCGTGCGGTAAAAAATGTTTTGGCGCGTATTCCTGAGGCTTCATTTAAATTAGAAGACGATATACCTAAAAGCCTGAAAAAGACAGGTAAGTTAACAGGTTATGAGGCAGAATCATTTATTGATGATGCAGAAGATTATATTTCCAATCTTAAAGACGTGGTTAATAAAGATATTTCTGCCTATATGACAACTTTGGTATGCAACCTTAAAAAAATTGACTTGCCAAAAGAGTTAACCGCAGATCTGGAAAATAACCTGAAACAACTGCTGAGTGAAATTGAAAATAAAGAAGCGAGCTTATTTAATTATCAAGGTATTCAGAAAGAGTTGGCAGGCTTAATGCAGTCTGCCGCTTAATCAAAATCAATCAGGCCGTCTGAAAAATTCAGACGGCCTGCAAGGAATAAATATGCCTCATCATTCAGTAGATCAATTGAAAGAATGGATTAGTCCGAGCATTCCTTTGGGATTGATGTTTGGTAAGAAACAACAAGCCTTGGAAATTCTTGAACAAATCAAACAGCAACTTAAGAGCATAGACATCATGCAAGAACAATTGAATCAGGCAGAGCAAGAGCTGCCTGAATTGAAAAAACAGCTTGAGCAGGCACAACAAAAATTAGCTCAATTACAAAGAAATTTGTCGGAAAGCGAATTGCGTCAGACTTTGATTGCAGACCTTTTATCGGCCAATAATCTGAATCCCGGTGTTCGAGAGTATTTTTGTCTTTTGAAAGGAGATTTTTTAGAGTTTGCCAATCAGGAAGACTCCTTGAAAGATGAAGCAGCGGCATTTTTAGAATTGCAGGCAATTGGTGATGAATTAAAAGTCATTGGCGCCTACCCGGAATTTTACAAAAAACGCTCGATTGCCATCGCCGGAGGTTTCAGCGCCGGTAAATCCGAATTTATCAGCAGTTTGTTTGAGGATCCCAATATCCGCCTGCCTATCGGCATCGAACCGACCACTGCCATTCCGACTTATGCCTTAAACGGTCAGGAAAACGGCGTGATCGGTTGCAGTCAGAATGGTGGTGTGATTGATTTGCTGAAGATTGATCCTGATTTTCAACAAAAATTGTCTCATAATTTTATCCGGTCATTTGGTTTCAACCTTAAAACCATCATGCCTTTTGTGTTTATGACTACGCCGATGAAGTTTGAGCATTTGTGCTTTATCGATACGCCGGGATACAACCCGTCTGATGTGGCAGACGGACATACGGCGGAAGATGTAAAAACGGCGCAAGAGTTTGTCCAAAATTCCGAGGCTTTGTTGTGGCTGATTGGTTTGGATTCCAACGGTACGATTTCAAAAAGTGATTTGGACTTTTTAGATCATGCAGGACAATACAGCCAAAAACCGCTCTATATCGTTCTAAATAAAGCAGATTTGCGCCCATATGACCAGCTTGAAGAAATTATGGCAGAAATTGCCGATACTTTGGGCGATTACGATATCGAAATTGCTGGTATTTCTGCATACAGTTCTATTACGAAAGAAGAGTATTTGTATCACAAACAGTCGCTGCATGCTTTTCTTGCCAGCCTGGATCAGCCGTCTGAAAAGCAAGCCTTGCTTATGCAAAGATTGTTTGCCGTAGATGAAAAATATCAACGTGCTATTTTGCGTACCATCAAAGAAAACAAGCAAATCAATGCGACTTTAAGCGGCTTCAAGTTGGATTTGTTAGAAAACGGCTTTGATGACCTGAGTTCGGATTTGTATGAAAAGCTCGGTAAAATGAATTCTATCTTTACCATCAAGCAAAAAGAAGAACATCTGAAACAATTGGAAACAGTCACAATGAAGATTGTGGCGGCAATTGAGCAGGTATTTGGTCAGCCAAGCAAGGTTAAACGTAAGAATTGGACGCAGGATGAAATCGAGCTGGATGAAAAATTCGTTCGGTTAACCCAAAAAGAGCAAATGCCCGATGAATTGATGGATGAGCAGCCTTCAAATGACCAGCCTTCAAATGAGAAGGAAACATATTCAACAGAATTAAGTGCTAGATTTTGGGGGTATTGGGGAAATAGGCTAATAGGTAGTAATTCTAAAATAGAATTAACTGTAAATATGCTTTTGTTTGATAATAAAGAAACCTTTACATTTGATGAATGGAAGGATGTTTATAATAATTACTTTACAGATTTTCATCAAAATTACAGCTGTGATGATGCTTTGAATGCACTTTGTGAAGCAGGAATAATCCGTTGTATTGATGATGGAAGCAAGAAAAATGAATCTGGTTTTAGAGGTATATTTGATATGTTATCAATAGTAAGTAATCCAATTAAAACATACCGATTTGTTTTACCGGATAAAGAAATTTTTAATCAGTTTTTGCAACGGCACAATAATATTAATCTGTCGGATGAACAACTTGAGGCAATAAAAGCTTTGATAGAATCACAGCACTATTTTGATTTTGAGGATTGGACAGAGCACTATAAGGGGGAACATGCTGCTTTAGCATTAGGTAGATTGGTTAAGGTGGGAGCTGTTAAAAAAGAAAAGAATGATTATTATTCATTTGTTTAATTGATGGCCTGGGCCGTCTGAATATTCAGACGGCCTCAGTAAGTGCAATATATTATTTTTAAAAAATATTATGAAGGGTGTATTATAATTTGCTTCATTCCATTGCAGGATATTCCGTGCATATGAAGTGAATTTATCGATACGCTAAAAGGGAATGGCAATGAATTTATCTGGAATCAAGACATATTATCAAGACCATAAAAATACTTACTCGGAACACTTCCGCTTGCGTATCCACCGCTCTTTGAGCTGGCTGGAAAAGGCGGAGGAAAGATGGTCGGTACAGGATTGGGATTTTGCCTTCCAGTCTATGTGGATTGCGTTTAATGCGGCTTATGCTTATGAGCTGGACGGACGAACCATGCCTGCGGATCGAAACAAATTTCAGACTTTTTTAAATAAGGTCTGTGCGCTGGATACGGATAAGCAGATTTATGCTTTGGTGTGGAAGGAATTTTCGGGTGCGATTCGATCTTTATTGGGCAATCGCTATGTGTTTCAGGAATTTTGGGATTTCCATAACGGCTATATTTCTGAAGCTGCTTATTTGGAATGCTTTGAAAAAGAGCGGCGTAAAGTAAATGCGGCTTTGGTCGCGCAGGATACGGCAACAGTCTTGTTTGTGTTGTTTGACAGGCTTTACACTTTGCGTAATCAGATGGTGCATGGCGGTGCGACTTATAATAGTAGCGCCAATCGCGAACAATTAAAGGATGCCTGTAAGATTTTGGGCAGTATCCTGCCGGTAATGCTGTCGGTTATTCAGAAAAATGCCGATAAGGATTGGGGCAAGCCGTTTTATCCGTTTGTAAAGGAGGATTGATATGGCAGTTAAACCCCGCCAAGATGTTTATTGGACTTGTCTGTCTTGCGGTTGGCAGCGTGAGGCATCTAAGGGATCGGATATGTTGTTGCCCAAGCCTGGACAATGTGGCAAATGCGGAAGTCAAAATTTGGAGCTAAAACGAGGTAATATGTTGTCAGGTTTATTTAAGATGTTTTCGGGAAAACGATAAAGATTAAAAGGCCGTCTGAAATTCAGCTTTCAGACGGCCTTTATTTTTTGTTTATCCAATCAATAAACGTCGCGTTGGTAGCGTTTGTCTTCGCGCAGGTCGTTGAGGTAGTCTTCGGCTTCGTCACGGCTGAGTTTGCCTTGGGTTTCGATGACTTCGATCAGGGCGTTTTCGACATCGCGCGCCATGCGTGCGGCGTCGCCGCAGACGTAGATGTGTGCGCCTTGTTGCAGCCAGTTCCAAACTTCGGCAGCACGTTCGGCGATTTTGTGTTGGACATAGACTTTGTGTTCGCCTTGGCGGCTCCATGCGAGGTCGGCGCGGGTGAGGAGGCCGTCTTTACGCCATTCGCTCCATTCGAGTTGGTAGAGGAAGTCATCGGCCAGGCGTTGGTTGCCGAAGAAGAGCCAGTTTTTGCCGCTGTTGCCATTGGCGGCACGTTGTTGCATAAAGGAGCGGAAGGGGGCGACACCTGTGCCTGCGCCGATCATGATGATGGGTGTATCGCCGTTTTGGGGTAAGCGGAAGTTGGGGTTGGGTTCGACAAAGACGCGGATTTCGCTGCCTTCTTCAAGGCGTTCGCCCAAGTAGCCGGATGCTGAGCCGGTGTAGGTGTGGTCGTGGTGGTTGAAACGGACGACGCCTACGGTAAGGTGGACTTCTTCACCGACTTCGCCTTGTGCGGAGGCGATGGAGTAAAGGCGCGGGGTTTGTGGGCGGAAGAGGCTGTATAGGGTTTGTGCATCCAGTGGGTGTGGATGGGCGGCAAATACGCCGACGGGCGGAGTGGCGGCGAGGTAGGCATCCAGTTGGATTTTATCTGCGGCTATGTTTTTGAGTTCTTCGTTGTTTGTTAATTCGGCGTATTGTTGGACGAAGGCGGGTGTGTTTTGGGTAATGTCTGCGGATTCAGTCAGGGCTGTGTGGATGTCGGTTTCGCGGCCGTCTGAAAGTTGGACGGTTTCGTTGCCAGTCAGTTGGTTGAGGTCGAGGATTTCTTGAACGAGGTCGGCGGCATTAAGCGGCCATACGCCGAGCGCGTCGCCTGCCTGATAATGCAGACCTGAGCCGCTGAGGTCGATTTCGATGTGTTCGACGTCTTTTTCCGCGTCGCGTGAGGTGATTTTTTGGCGCACGGATAGGGTGGCTGTGTAGGGGTTTTCTTTGGTGTAGACGGTACCGTTGCTTGGTGCTGCTGAGCCGTTTGGTGCGGCGGTTGTACTTGGGCTTGCTGCTTGGGCGGTTAATTCGGCCACTTTGGGTACGACGGCGGCAATCCATGCGTCGGCATCGGCTTGGAATTCTAAGTCGCAAATGCCCAAGTCGTTCAGACGGCCTGCGCCCAGTTCGGCAAATTTGGCATCAAAGTCTTTGCCTGCTTGGCAGAAGTTTGGATAGGAGGAATCGCCAAGGCCCAAGACGGCAAAGGTCAGTTTGCTGAGATCGGGTTTCTTTTTGCCGTAGATGAATTTGTACAGGGGCAGGGCTTCTTCGGGCGGTTCGCCTTCGCCTTGGGTGGAGCTAACTAAAAGCACGATGTCTTCTTCGGGCAGGGTTTTGCTTTTGAAATCGCCTGCGCTACTGAGGTGGGCTTCTACGCCGGCGGCTTGAAGTTTGGCGTGTAAGGATTCGGCAACGCTGCGGGCATTGCCGGTTTGTGAGGCGGAGAGGACTAATACGCGGCGGCTGACTGTCGAGGCGGCTGCTTGCAGGGCAGATGGTTCGGCTGCTACACCGGATACGCTTTGGCTTTGCGCCCAGCAATAGCCGGAGAGCCAGGCAAGCTGGATGGGGGATAGGGCGGAGAGTTGGGCGGAGAGTTCGGGTGGTAGCGGATTGGCTTGGCTCATTTGGATTCCTTTGTTGGACGGCTATAACCGATTGTTTGAATAATGGACAGTCGCCACTTTAAACAGGCCGTCTGAAAAAAGGAAAGAATGCTTGGTTTTAATTTAAGATGATTTCGTTATATTCGGGAAAGTATTAGGCCGTCTGAACATGCTCGTTCAGACGGCCTTGTATTGAATAGAAACGAGATTTTCAGTTTCCGCTGGAGAGTTTCATCACTACGACGCCGGAGATGATGAGAAAGGCGCCGAGCCAGCGGCCGAAGTTGGCGGCATCGTTGAAAAATACAACGCCCACTAAAAACGCTCCTGCCGCGCCTATGCCTGTCCAGACGGCGTAGGCTGTACCCATTGGAATACTTTTTTGGGCAAGGTAAAGGAAGTATCCGCTGCCGACGATGCAGGCAAGCGCGGCGGCAAAGCCATGCCAGCGGTAGCCTTCCTGTTGTGCCAGCTTTAAGCCCAATGGCCAGCCGATTTCCAGCATACCGGCTAAGATTAAATAAAACCAACTCATAATATGTCCTGATAGTGTGTTAAGGTTTCAGACGGCCTTGGAAAGATTGTTTTCTTCCGAGAGTTCAACGCGTTGTCCGATATCTTTTAGATTGGAGTATTGTTCGACCAAGCGCGGTACATCGTCCAAGCTCATTGCAAACATCCATAAATAAGTGCTGACGGAATAGATATGGCCGGCGCTGCCATAGCCTTTAAGCGTCATGTGTATAAAGGCGAAGCCGAACAATACGCTCATCGCCATGCCGATACTGAGATAGCCTAAGGCTTCTCGGTTGGAAATCAGCACGCGTAGTTTGGCAACCCAGCCATAGTGGCGGTAGAGCTGATGCTCGTTGCCGTCGCGGATAAGGTGGTTGTCGCGTTCAAGCCGGTTGTTTAAACGGAAATATAGGTTTTCGCTGATGGCGGCAAAACGCGGCAGCAACCATAAAAACAGGGCAAGTATCGCGACAGCCAATACGCCCACCCAAAATTCCAATATCAGCAACATCATACATGCACCGAAGATGGAGACCAGCGAAGTAGCAGCGATGGGCAGGTGTTCTTCAAAAAAACTGACAAACTCACGCGATAGGGCAACGCGTGCGGTAATGGCGGAATGCGGTACTTCTCGTTTGCGCTGTTCCAAAACGACCGGGACGGCGATTTCGGTATAGATTTGGGTAAACGTACGCGTATCGGCTGCTCGGCGGGCGACTCCGGTTATCCACATTAATAAAACCACCACACCATACAGCATTGCCTGCCAGACTTTGCCTTTCATAACGGCATTAATCGCCCAGCCGCCAAACACGGGATATACCAGCAAGAGCAGATTATCCAGGCCGACGAGAGAGAAGGTTGTGATGAGTTTGCGGCGGTGTGTTTGACCGATGTGTTTCAACATTTTCCACATGGCTGCCCTCCTTATTTAGTATTGAGGGTTTGCGCCATTAATTCGGCCAACGCGTCCAAATCGGCAAACAGTCGGGCTGCACGTTTTTCACCGAAGGCGGTAAAAATTTGTTTGCTGAATTCCTGCATGTTTTGCACCAATGGTGCGGCGTATTCTTTGCCTTGTTCGGTCAGCGACAACAAGCGTTCGCGTTTGTCTTGTTCGCTTTCGTGAAATGTCAGCAAGCCTTGTTCCGTCAGCGTTTTGCATGTGCTGGAAACGGTTTGCTTGGGCAGACTCCATTCTTCGCCTATGTATTTTTGAGTACGGCTGCCTTCGGTAGCCAAAGTGTAGAGAACGGCTAAAGTGTTGTAGTTGGTGTTTTGCTGTTTAATCCATTGGTCGAATGCGCTGTCTATGCGGCTGATGCGCATACCGAGTTGGTCGAGTTGATTCATAAATTGGTCTCTATATTGACTAATCGGATGCGGATTATAGTCATATTTAGGACTAATTGCAAATAGAAGGCCGTCTGAAACAATCGTTTTCAGACGGCCTTGAAAACGTTAAAATAATTAATGTAGAAACGATATATTCAAACTACGATAAACCTAATAAAACCATCTTCAACACATACGCCATGATTCATTTCTTATCTCAAAATATTTCATCCAAACAAGCCACTGCCATTGGACTGCTTGCCGTTGCCTTGTGGAGCTTCGTCATTTCTCTGATACGCTCTTTGAGCCTGCATATGGGGGCAGTGGGCGGCGCGGCAATGATGTATACCTTGTCCACCGTATTGATTTGGCTGATTTTCGGTCGGCCGCATCTGCGCAATTACAACCGCAGCTATCTGTTTTGGGCGAGCGTGTTTTTTGTCGGCTGCGAATTGTGTTTGTCGCTCTCGGTCGGTTTTGCGCAAAACGCGAGACAGGCGGTGGAAATCGGCATGGTCAATTATTTGTGGCCGACGTTTACCATCGTCGGGGCGGTATATTTCAACAAACAGCCGTCAAAATGGTGGATAGTCATCGGCTTTGTGCTGTCGTTTTTTGGGATTGCCACTGTACTGGGGGGCGATGTCGGCTTGTCGGTTTCCGGCATCTACCACAATGTCCGCACCAATCCCGGCGGCTATATCATGGCATTTGCGGACGCAGTGTTTTGGGCGGCATATTGCACGCTGACGGCGCGTGTGAAAGCGGAAGGCAGCAGCGTCGGCTTCTTCTTTGCGCTGGTGTCGATACTGTTGTGGATCGAATACTTTCTCAGCGGCGCGAATACGTTGAATTTTGATGCCGTATCGCTCGGCTATGCCGTTGCCGCCTCAGCTTGTATGGGTTTGGGCTATGCGGTGTGGAATATCGGTATTTCGCGCGGCAACCTGACTGTATTGGCAGGCGCATCTTATTTCATTCCAGTGTTGTCTGCGGTGGTATCATCGTTTGTGATTAGCGCGCCTTTGTCCATGACGTTTTGGCAGGGAGCGGGAGTGGTGTGCTTAGGGTCGATTGTATGTTGGTTGGCGACCTGGAGAAAACGGATGGCGTGAGGCAATATCCCATAGCTTTGCGATATAACGAAAACAGCTTTTTTAACAACCAAACATTCTTTCCCATTTTCAGACGGCCTGTTTAAAGTAGCAGTCAGTTTGAGAAATCACGAGAAATGGGAAAGAATCATGACCGCAGCTTCCGCTCCGCTTTTACGCTTCATCACCGCCGGCAGTGTCGATGACGGCAAATCCACCCTCATCGGCCGCCTGCTCTATGACAGCAAAACCTTACTGACCGACCAGATTGACAAGCTCAACCGCGCTGCCGAAAACGGCGAAACGCCTGATTTTGCCAGCCTGACAGACGGCCTTGCCGCCGAGCGCGAACAAGGCATTACCATTGACGTCGCCTACCGTTATTTCGCCACACCCAAACGCAAATTCATCATTGCCGATACGCCGGGACATGAGCAATACACGCGTAATATGGTTACCGGCGCATCGACTGCCGATGCCGCCATTATTTTGGTTGATGCCACACGCGTCGATTTTTCAGGCAGCGAACCTGTCCTCCTGCCCCAAACCAAACGCCACAGCGCGATTCTGAAACTCTTGGGCTGCCCCAACATCATTGTCGCCGTCAACAAACTCGACCTGCTCGACTTTGACGAAGCCAAATATCAAGCCATTATCGAGGCCTACCGCAAACTGGCGGAACAAATCGGCCTTAAAGCACAAATCCACTTCCTGCCCATCAGCGCATTAAAAGGCGACAATATCGTTAATGCCAGCAGCCAAACCCCGTGGTATCAAGGTTTGCCGCTTTTGCCTTTGCTTGAAAGCCTACCTGTCAACCGTCAAAATGCCGCCGACCAAGCCGCGCACTTTCCCGTACAACGCGTGGCGCGCCAAGACGGCAGCAGCAGCGATGACTTCCGCGGTTATCAAGGCAGATTGGAAGCAGGCCGTCTGAAAGTGGGCGATGAAGTTAAAGTTTTGCCCAGCGGCCATGTTGCCAAAGTTGCCGAAATCTATAATGCCAACGGTAAAACCGAATCTGCCGAGGCAGGGGAAGTGTTGACCGTCGTTTTGGATACCGATATCGATATTTCACGCGGTAACAGCATTGTTTCAGCTGACAGCGCCATTGTTCCCGAACAACAATTTCAAGCTGCGCTGTGCTGGTTTGACGATATTCCGCTCAATCTGCGCCGCAAATATTTATTGAAACATACTACCCAAACCACGCCCGTAAAAATCAGCGAAATTGCCTACGTCTGGGACGTGAACACCCTCAGTCGGGTCGAATCCGCCGAAACGCTCAAGCTTAACGATATCGGCAGCGTCAGCTTCAAAACCCAACAGCCACTTGCCGCTGCCGCATACGAAGACAACCATGCTCAAGGCGCGTTTATTCTGATTGACGAAGCCACCAATCACACTATCGCGGCAGGCATGATACGCAAAATCAGCGAAACAAACAGTTTTGAAATTTAAAAGAAAAGTCGAAATAAAAAAAGGCCGTCTGAAGATTCAGACGGCCTGTTATTTTATCCAAGTCAGAAATGCTTATGCGCCGTAAACCGGATATTTATTGCACAAAGCAGTCACTTGTTCGCGGACTTTGGCGAGGTTGGCTTCGTCTTCAGGATTGGCCAATACGTCGGCAACCAAGTTTGCCAATACGCGCGCGTCGGCTTCGTTAAAGCCGCGTGTGGTCATGGCGGCGGAGCCGATGCGGATGCCGGAGGTAACGAATGGTTTTTCCGGGTCATTCGGAATGGCGTTTTTGTTGACGGTGATGTTTGCTTTGCCCAATGCGGCTTCGGCGGCTTTGCCGGTGATTTTCATCGGTTGCAGGTCAACGAGGAAAACGTGGCTTTCGGTACGGCCGGAAACGATGCGCAAACCGCGTTTAACCAACTCTTCCGCCATGGCGGCAGCATTGATTTTCACTTGTTTTGCGTATTGTTTGAACTCAGGTTGCAACGCTTCTTTAAATGCTACGGCTTTGGCGGCGATAACGTGCATCAACGGGCCGCCTTGCAGGCTTGGGAAGATGGCAGAGTTCAGCTCTTTTTCGTGGGTATTGTCACGGCACAAAATTACACCGCCGCGAGGGCCGCGCAGGGTTTTGTGGGTAGTGGTGGTTACGAAGTCGCAGAATGGCACTGGGTTAGGATATTCGCCGCCGGCAATCAGGCCGGCATAGTGCGCCATGTCGACAAAGAGGTATGCGCCGACTTTATCGGCGATTTCGCGGAATTTTGCCCAGTCGATTTGCAATGCGTAGGCAGATGCACCGGCCACAATCATTTTGGGTTTGTGTTCAAGAGCCAAGCGTTCTACTTCGGCATAATCGAGAACTTCGTTTTCATCCAAACCATAAGTAATGGCGTTGTAGAGTTTGCCGGAGATATTGACGCTTGCGCCGTGGGTCAAGTGGCCGCCGTGTGCCAGAGACATGCCCAAAATGGTGTCGCCCGGTTTCAAAACAGAAGCATATACGGCTTGGTTGGCTTGCGAGCCGGAGTGCGGTTGAACGTTGGCATAAGCGGCGCCAAACAGTTCTTTTACGCGGTCAATCGCTAATTGTTCAACAATATCAACGTATTCACAGCCGCCGTAGTAGCGTTTGCCAGGATAGCCTTCAGCATATTTGTTGGTCAATTGCGAGCCTTGGGCTTCCATAACGGCACAGCTGACGTAGTTTTCAGAGGCGATCAGCTCGACGTGGTCTTGCTGGCGTTTGTCTTCTTGGGCGATGGCTGCTGCCAAATCGGGGTCATATTGTGCGAGGGTAACGCTTTTTGAAAACATGTTCTCGATTCCTTTGTGATGGGCTGAAAATATAGGATGGAGTGCTGCGAATTGGTTCAAGATGAACTATTTTTCTTGCATTGTCAACAATTGTGTCGGGTGTTTGGTTTCAGACGGCCTGAGATTGAAGGGTTTATTTGAAAATATCATCTTGTTTTAAATGAAAATCCATTTTTTCCAGAAGCGCGGCTAAATCGGCTTCGGCTTGGGCGGCTTTAAGATTTTTTGCCAGTTCTACCAAGGCTATCGCATTTAATCGTTCTTTCTCCAGCCGTAGGGCTTCTTCGCTGAAGATTTTGATATTGTCTGCCGATTCGGCATCTATTTTTTCAAATGGATAAAACGATTCTTCGTGCACGGCCAAACCGTCGGGCAGGGGCGTGGCATGGTTGAAATCGGCATCATTGACCGGCATCCATGAAGGATGGTTTTCAAGCAGGATAAATTGTCCGTCCATGCCGTTGATATGACGGAATAGGGTGGTTCGGCCATTGTGTAAACGCATAAGCCCGATTGTATGCCCAAGTCGGCAAGCCGTCTATAAAGCCGTTTCTTTCTATTTTGGCGCTAACTTATGTTGATATTATTAATTTTGATGTAAAACAGTTTCGACTTAAAAAAGACTGGATAAAACGCCCGTGTTTGTTATAATAAAGCTAAAGATTGATTCGTCCTAGTTTTTGACAGCAGTACTTTTTTATTTAATTAACAAGAGAGGAAAACAAAATGTTTCCAGAATATCGTGATTTGATTTCTAAACTGAAACAAGAGGATGCACACTTTGCCCGTTTGTTTGACGAGCACAATGAGCTGGACGATAAAATCACCGGTTTGGTTAACAACCCTGTTACCAGCGGTGCCGAAGAGATTGAAGAGCTGAAAAAAGCCAAACTCAAACTCAAAGACGAATTGTATGCTATTCTGCAAAAAGCAGCAGGCAAATAATTAAAAATTGAATAAGGCCGTCTGAACGGTATGATAGAAATCTCGGATTTCGGTTCATACTGGTTCAGACGGCCTTTTTAGTTGTTTGGTATTTTGTTATTTCTATTAGCACAATTTAACTTTTAATTGTAAATCACTCTTAATTGCATTGAAAATTCTGTTAAGTTTATTTAAAATCCAAAATAATTTTCATTTTAATTTTAAACAAACAAAACCAAGAGAAACAATGCAATGAAAACATTCACACTCGCCATTTTACCTTTGGCGTTAATTAGTGCATTCTCACACGCAGCTGAAGAGAAAGCCGTTGAGCAGGCTGAAGTCGATACCGTTTACGTTACTGCCGAGAAGCAGTTGCAACAATCGCTCGGCGTATCGCGTATTTCTAAAGACGACATCGATAAACGCCCTGTAGCCAATGATATTTCCGAATTTGTCCGCACCATGCCGGGTGTCAACCTGACCGGCAATACGGCAACAGGTCAGCGTGGCAACAAACGCCAAATCGACTTGCGCGGTATGGGTCCTGAAAACACTTTGATTTTGATTGACGGCAAGCCGGTTAATTCACGCCAGTCCGAGCGTATCAGTATGCGCGGTGAACGCAATACGCGTGGCGACAGCAACTGGGTGCCGGTTGAAGAAATCGAATCCATTACCGTCTTGCGCGGTCCGGCGGCAACCCGTTACGGCTCCGGCGCGATGGGCGGCGTGGTCAATATTGTTACCAAAAAAGTGTCTAAAGAATTTAAAGGCCAAGTCAATCTTTACGCTAATCAGCCGCAAGACAGCAAAGAGGGCGCAACCCGCCGTATCGGCTTCAATTTGAGCGGTCCGATTATCCAAGATACTTTGGGCTTCCGCATTTACGGCAACCTGAATAAAACGGATGCAGATGCTGCCGATATTAATGCCGGACACGGCAATGACAGCGCAGCCGGTGTCGAAGGCGTACGCAATAAGGACATTGCAGGCCGTCTGCAATGGAAGATCAGCCCTGCGCAAACGCTGATTTTAGACAGCAGTTACAGCCGTCAGGGCAATATCTACAACGGCGATACGCAAAACAGCAATCCGCGTTCTGCTTTGGTGAATTCTTTGGCCGACAGTAAAGCCGAAACTGCCCGTTTATACCGTTCTGCTTATTCCTTAACGCATGATGGCGCATGGGAATGGGGCGATACCAAAAACGTGATCAGTTATGAGCGCACAATCAACAGCCATTTGCCTGAAGGTTTGGCCGGCGGTCCGGAAGGCAGCTATACAGGCTTGGATTTTGTTCAAAGCCGTCTGAAAAACCTGCGTTTCAGCAGCGAAGCGAATATTCCGTTCAAACTTGGAGTCGATAATGTATTGACGGTTGGTGCGGAATTTACTGACAGTAAATTGGACGATCCTACATCTAACTCGCAAAGTCTGACAGATACTATTCCCGCTGGTCCTGGAAAGCCACCACGCAAGGTTGTGAACATCTTCTCGGGTGTGTCGGAACATCGTAGCGGTAAAACTTCGCAACGCAACTGGGCGGCTTACGTTGAAGACAATATTTCGTTGACCGACAAAACCCATCTGATTCCGGCCATCCGTTTCGACCACAACAGCGCCAGCGGCAGCAATTGGAGTCCGGCTTTGAACTTCTCGCATCAAATCGGCGAAAACTGGTTGGTTAAAGGCGGTATTGCCCGTGCGTATAAAGCGCCAAATCTGTATCAAGCTAGTTCTGACTTTATTCTGTACACACGCGGTCAGGGCTGTCCGCTCAATGCGCCGGATAATGTCAGCTGTTTCTACATGGGCAACAGCAATTTGAAACCTGAAACCAGTATCAATAAAGAGATTGGCCTTGAGTTTAACAAAAACGGCTGGCAGGCTTCCGCAACTTATTTCCACAACGCGTACCGCAATAAAATCGTGATCGGCGACCAGCTTATTGCCACTAGTAATATCGGCAACTGGCTCCTGCAATGGGAAAATACGCCGAAAGCGACTATTTCGGGTATCGAAGGCAACTTGGTGATTCCGTTGCATGACACACTCAAGTGGAGCAACAATTTCACTTACATGCACAAATCCGAAGATTATCAAGGCAATCCATTGTCTTTGGTGCCGAAACACACCATCAACAGTACGCTTTCTTGGACACCAAACGAACGTTTTGATGCCAACCTGACCTTTACCCACTACGGTCGCACCAAGCCGCGCAGCGTAGCAGTCAACCATTTGGAGCAAAAAGGTAATCCTCGTGCAGGCGTGGCAGCGTTGTCTTCCGAACACAGCCAAACTCAAGTCGGCTCTTACGGCATTTGGGGTATCAATGCAGGCTACAACTGGAACAAACGCGTGGCCGTCCGTGGCGGTATCAGCAATCTGTTTGACAAAAAACTGTACCGCACAACTGCCGGTGCACAAACTTATAACGAACACGGCCGTGCCTTCTACGGCAGTTTGAAAGTATCGTTTTAAGTAGAAGCGTATCAAATCAGGCCGTCTGAAACGTTGTGAAATGAAATCTAGGATTTCTGACACATGGTTTCAGACGGCCTTTTTGATTTTAAATTTAGAAGTATTTGTTGTTACGGAATTTGCTTCACTTTTTTAGAAAAGTAAAAGGGCGGCATTCGCCGCCCTGAGAATACAAACTGCTTATTCGACCCAAGTCACCATTTCTTCAATCGGTTTGCGTGATTTTTTGGTGATTTCTTTGGCACGATAGCCGAATGTTGCCGCTACGGATACGCCCCATTCATTGGCATCAAACAGGCCTTCTGCCGCCAATACTTCGTTCATTTTATCGTAGTTGAAGCCTTCGATTGGGCAGGAATCGATGCCGATGGCGGCTGCGCCTGTGAGCATATTGGCCAAAGCGATATAGGTCTGCTTGCCGCTCCAGTCGAAGAGTGCGCGTTGGTCGTCGGCAATTTTAATGTCGGTTTCTTGGAAGCGTTTGTATTTTGCCAACGCTTTTTCCAGTTGTTCTCCTTGCAGGCCCCTGCGTTCGGCAACATTGCGGAAGAACGGGGTATCGTAACGGGCATTTTTCTTGGCAAGGATAATCACCAGATGGCTGCAGTCGTCCAGTTGGAGTTGCATCCCCCAGCTGAAAGGCTTGATTTTCTCACGCAGGGCTTTGTTTTGAATCACCAAGAATTTCCATGGCTCGGAGCCGACAGAGCTGGGCGAGAGGCGGGCAAATTCCAAAATCGCTGCAAAATCTTCTTGGCTGATTTTTTTGTTGGGATCGTAATAACGGGTGGAGCAGCGATTTTCGAATACTTGCAGCATTTGTTCGCGTGTAATTTGATTCATCTGGTTTTCCTAATAAATGAAGATGTTATTTTGACCGTTTTGCCAATATTCGGTTCCTTTTGAGGCATCATTACCGGCATAACCTTAAGGAAGAAACAGGCTGTGGCAACACCATGTTAAATCAAACCTGACGGTCAGGCTATCTTTAAATTCTGAATTTCGCAAAAAAAATCGATAAATATCAATATCAATACGAAAAGGCCGTCTGAAACTTTAAACGTTAAAGTTTCAGACGGCCTTTGATTTCAAATCCTGATTACAGATGAGGATTCATCAGGTTTTCTGGAGAGAGGATGCGGTTGAGCTCTTCTTCGCTCAACAAACCGCGCTCCAGTACGACTTCGCGCACGCCTTTGCCGGTTTGGGCGCAGATTTTGCCGACCAAGTCGCCATTGCGGTGGCCGATGTATGGGTTCAGATAAGTGACCAAACCGATGGAGTTGAAGACGTAGTGTTCGCAGATTTCGCGGTTGACCGTAATGCCCTTGACACATTTGTCGGACAGGTTGACCGCGGCATTGCCCAAGAGGGAAATAGTTTCAAACATACATTGGGCGATGACCGGCTCCATAACGTTCAGCTGCAACTGACCTGCTTCGGCTGCGAAAGTGATGGTGGTGTCGTTGCCGATGACTTTGAAGCAGACTTGGTTGACGACTTCAGGAATCACGGGATTGACTTTGGCAGGCATGATGGAAGAACCGGCCTGCAATTCAGGCAGGTTGATTTCTTTCAAACCGGCGCGCGGACCGGAAGAGAGCAGGCGCAAGTCGTTACAGATTTTGGACAGTTTGACGGCTGTACGTTTCAATGCGCCGTGTACCATCACATATGCGCCGCAGTCGGAGGTTGCTTCGATCAGGTTTTCAGTCAGTTTGCAAGGCAGGCCGCTGACTTCGGAGAGTTTCTCAACGACCAAAGCCGCATAGCCTTTAGGCGTATTCACGCCCGTACCGATGGCAGTGGCGCCGAGGTTGACTTCAAGCAGCAGGGAGCGGGTGCGGTCGAGGTTGAGGATTTCTTCTTCCAACAATACTTGGAAAGATTGGAATTCTTGTCCTGCCGTCATCGGCACGGCATCTTGAAGCTGGGTGCGGCCCATTTTCAAAACGTCTTTAAATTCTTCGGCTTTGGCGGCAAAGGCGTTTTTCAGGATGGCCAGTTTGTCGAGCAATTCGCCGATGCTGTAATACACGGCAAGGCGGAAGCCGGTAGGGTAGGCGTCGTTGGTGGATTGGCTGGCGTTGACATGGTCCATCGGATTGACGATGTCGTAGTGGCCTTTTTCGTGACCCAAGACTTCCAATGCGAGGTTGGCAATGACTTCGTTGGTATTCATGTTGACCGAAGTACCGGCACCGCCTTGATAAACGTCGGACGGGAATTGGTCGAGGCAGCGGCCTTTGACCAATACTTCATCGCAGGCTTTTTCAATGGCGGCCGCGATTTCCGGCTTGATGGCACCCAATGCGCCGTTGGCTTGCGCAGTGGCTTTTTTAACCATGACCATGCTGCGGACAAATTGTGGTACGTCGGAAATTTTTTGCGTGGAAATTTTAAAGTTTTCAATGGCGCGCAAAGTATGGATGCCCCAATATACTTCAGCAGGGATCTCGCGGTCGCCCAGTAAATCGTGTTCGATTCGTACAGTCATTTCTCTTACCTTCTCGTATACTCGTATAGTTGTGTTGGTGTGCATTATGCGTTTGGAACATTAGCCCAGTTCGGCACGATTGTCCAGTCTATAAGGCTTAATCGTCAGGATGAAAGCGCGCCGCTTCGCGCTCTTTTGCGGCTGTCTCTTTATCTTTCAGTTTCGCGCCCAGACCCAACATTTTTTCATATTCGGATTGCGGCGTGCCATCCTCTTCCATGCCGAACGCGCTGGCATTGACCCAAAGTGCGAGTAGGGAAACGATAATGGCGAAAAAGCCGACGATATACCAAAACATTTTTTTCTTCCTTGTGTGTCTGCGTGTGCAGATTGTTGTGGTTTGTAAAGATGTGAATGTAGCACAAACGCGGTTGGGTTTAAATTCTTCTCCCGCATCCTTTCATTGATTTACCTGTAAGTGTTTAGAAAGGAAAAGGCCGTCTGAAAAGTAAGACTTTTCAGACGGCCTTGGAGGCTTTGTCGGGAGGATTAGCCGCCGCATGCGCCGCAGCAACCGCCTTCGCCGTGACCACCGCGTTTTTCTTCGTTGTTGATAACGGGCAGCTCGGTTTCTTCGGTTTGCTCTTTTTTATCTTCAGGCAAATCGTTTACTTTGATTTTGTTTTCTTCGGCCATGATACATCCTTTCAATGGATTGAGGAGTGGAAAGATTCATAAAGATAGCATCTTTAAACGGATAAACCAAGCGGTACAAAACTGCCTTGTGATAATGCCATGACTTGGAACAATAAATTTGCTTGTAAAAGCGTTCAGGCCGTCTGAAAAAATCCAAAGAGGAGTGTTGGTTTTTATGGCTTGAAATGGCAGCAGAAAGATTTAAGAATACTTGATCTGAAGGGATAAACTGACATTGATCTCAAAAAACAATACAATGTTATCATCATCTGGAAACAGCCAATTTATCGGAGCATATATGTATTCACATCACAGCGAACGCCATTTCAGCGACCGCAACAACTGGCTTCGGGCAAGCGTATTGGGTGCCAATGACGGCCTGATTTCTACTGCCTCGCTGTTGACGGGCGTAGCCGCTGCCACGCCAGATTTCCAAACCCTGCTGTTGACGGGCATTTCTGCGCTTATCGGGGGCGCGGTGTCAATGGCGGCGGGGGAGTATGTTTCCGTGTCCAGCCAATCGGATACGGAAAAAGCCGATTTGCACAAAGAACGCTACGAATTGGCAAATAATCCTGATGCGGAGTTGGAAGAGCTGACTGAAATTTACCGCCGCCGCGGTTTGTCCGACCCGCTGGCCGCAGAGGTGGCCAAAGCATTGATGGAACACGATGCGCTCGCCGCCCACGCTCGTGATGAAATCGGCATTACCGAAACCTCTGCCGCCCAACCCATGCAGGCCGCGCTGGCTTCTGCCGCTTCATTTTGTGCCGGCGCAATTTTGCCTTTACTGGTCGCATTGACGGCTTCTAGTGCCATTGTTCCGGCCTTGGCAGTTTCCACTTTATGCGGACTGGCCGGACTGGGCTATGCCTCCGCCAAACTCGGCGGCGCGCCTGTCGTTCCTGCCGTTTTGCGCGTGTGCCTATGGGGCGTTGCGGCATTGGTGATAACCGGGTTTATTGGAAAACTGGCCGGCGTGGCCGTCTGAATGTAGGGCCTTATATTCTTTTAAACCTGTATCCAGTAAAATTGAAAATCTATTTGATCGCTAAAGGCCGTCTGAAAATTTTTCAGACGGCCTATGGTGCTTGTATTTACTTATTACAAACTGTTTTGTCATGACCTATCCAATTCCCAAACCCCGTGAAAAATCCCGTTGGCTCAATCTGTCTCAAGGCTCGCTACCCTTAGCTTTGGCGCGTTATTTGCCGCATAAGCAGCTCAAGGTTGTCTTGACCCAAGATGCGGAACAGGCGCTACGCCTTCAGACGGCCTGGCTGTTTTTCCGTCCGCATGATACGGCGGTGTTCCTGCCGGACTGGGAAACGCTGCCTTACGAGCGTTTTTCTCCGCATCAGGATTTGGTGTCGGAGCGCTTGTCGGCGTTGTGGCAGATTAAGAGCGGCGCGGCGGACGTGTTGTTCGTGCCGGTTGCCACGGCGATGCAGAAGCTGCCGCCCGTGCCATTTCTGGCGGGGCGCACGTTTTGGCTGAAAACGGGGCAGACTTTGGATATAGGCCGTCTGAAAAGTGATTTAGTGGATGCGGGTTACAACCATGTTTCCCATGTTGTCGCGGCAGGCGAGTTTGCCGTGCGCGGCGGGATTGTGGATTTGTTCCCGATGGGCAGCGAAATGCCGTACCGCATCGATTTGTTCGACGATGAAATTGACAGCATCAAAACTTTCGATACCGAAACGCAACGCACCATTTCTCCTGTTTCCGAAATCCGCCTGCTGCCGGCACACGAGTTTCCCACCGACAGCGAGGCGCAAAAAATCTTCCGCAGCCGCTTCCGCGAGGAAGTCGATGGCAATCCGAACGATGCGGCTGTGTACAAAGCCGTCAGCAACGGCCATTTCGGCGCGGGCGTGGAATACTACCTGCCGCTGTTTTTTGAAAACGAGTTGGAAACGCTGTTTGATTATATCGGTGAAGATGCGCTCTTTGTCTCTTTGGGCGATGTTCACGCCGAGGCAAACCGCTTTTGGAGCGATGTCAAATCGCGTTACGCGATGGCGCAGGGCGACGAAACCTATCCGCCTTTGCTTCCACAGCATTTGTATCTCTCCGCTGATGTCTTTGCAGGCCGTCTGAAAAATTATGGTCAGGTATTGCCGGATATTTTTGGTAATGAACATACGTTGCCAAACTTGGCCGTCAACCGCCAAGCAGATGAACCGTTGCAGGCATTGAAGGATTTTCAGACGGCCTTTAACGGACGGATTTTGCTGTGCGCCGAAAGTTTGGGGCGGCGCGAAACCATGCTCGGCTTCTTGCAGCAAAACGGCTTGAAAGCCAAAAGCGTGTCTGACTGGCAGGGCTTCTTGTCGGCGCATGAGCCGCTAATGATTACAGTGGCGCCGTTGGCTTACGGGTTTAAATTAGAAGATCAAAACATCGCGGTTATTACCGAATCCGATCTTTATCAATATGTTGCCCGCTCGCGCAAACATCATCGTAAGAAACACGCCGCCGTTTCAGACGGCCTGTTGCGAGACCTTGCCGAAATCAATATCGGCGACCCCGTCGTGCACGAAGAACACGGCATCGGGCGGTATATGGGCTTGGTCACAATGGACTTGGGCGATGAAACCAACGAAATGATGTTGCTCGAATACGCAGGTGAAGCGCAGCTTTATGTACCTGTTTCGCAACTGCATTTAATCAGCCGCTATTCTGGTCAGGCGCATGAAAACGTTACCTTACACAAGCTCGGCAGCGGTGCGTGGAACAAGGCGAAGCGCAAAGCCGCCGAAAAAGCGCGTGACACCGCCGCCGAATTGCTCAACCTCTACGCCCAACGCGCCGCCCAGTCGGGACACAAGTTTGAAATCAACGAGTTGGACTATCAGGCGTTTGCCGACGGTTTCGGCTACGAGGAAACCGAAGACCAGGCCGCCGCCATTGCTGCCGTAATTAAAGATTTGACGCAGGCGAAGCCGATGGACCGCCTTGTGTGCGGCGATGTCGGTTTCGGCAAAACCGAAGTCGCCCTGCGCGCCGCGTTTGTGGCGGTGATGGGTGGCAAACAGGTCGCCGTACTTGCCCCGACCACGCTTCTGGTCGAGCAGCACGCGCAAAACTTCGCCGACCGCTTCGCCGATTTCCCCGTGAAAGTCGCCAGCCTTTCGCGTTTCAACAACAGCAAAGCCACCAAAGCCGCGCTGGAAGGCATGGCGGACGGCACGGTCGATATCGTTATCGGCACACACAAATTGGTGCAGGACGACATAAAATTCAAAAACTTAGGTTTAGTGATTATTGATGAAGAACACCGCTTCGGCGTGCGCCAGAAAGAGCAGCTCAAACGCCTGCGCGCCAATGTTGATATCCTTACCATGACCGCCACGCCGATTCCGCGCACCCTCAGCATGGCGCTCGAAGGCCTGCGCGACTTCTCGCTGATTACCACCGCGCCCAGCCGCCGCCTTGCCGTCAAAACCTTTGTCAAACCCTTCAGCGAAGGCAGCGTGCGCGAAGCTGTGTTGCGCGAACTCAAACGCGGCGGGCAAGTGTTTTTCCTGCACAATGAAGTGGATACGATTGAGAATATGCGCGAGCGACTGGAAACCCTGTTGCCTGAAGCCCGCATCGGCGTGGCGCACGGACAACTGCGCGAACGCGAGCTGGAACAAGTCATGCGCGACTTTTTGCAGCAAAGATTCAACGTGTTGCTCTGTTCCACCATCATCGAAACCGGCATCGACATCCCCAACGCCAACACCATCATCATCAACCGCGCCGACAAATTCGGACTGGCGCAACTACACCAGCTTCGCGGTCGCGTCGGCCGCAGCCACCACCAAGCCTACGCCTACCTGCTCACGCCTGAATATATCACCAAAGACGCAGAAAAACGCCTCGACGCCATCGCGGCGGCAGACGAACTCGGCGCAGGTTTCACCCTTGCCATGCAGGATTTGGAAATCCGCGGCGCAGGCGAAATCCTCGGCGAAGGGCAATCCGGCGAAATGATACAGGTCGGCTTCACGCTCTACACCGAAATGCTCAAACAAGCCGTCCGCGACCTCAAAAAAGGCCGCCAGCCCGACCTCGACGCGCCATTGGGCATTACCACAGAAATCAAACTGCACAGCCCAGCTCTGTTGCCTGAAGATTACTGCCCCGACATCCACGAACGGCTCGTCCTCTACAAACGCCTCGCCGTCTGCGAAACCGTGCAGCAAATCAACGCCATACACGAAGAACTCGTCGACCGCTTCGGCCTGCCCGAACAACTCGTCAAAACCCTGATTGAAAGCCACCACTTACGGCTTGCGGCAAAAGAACTGGGTATCGATGCCATTGATGCGACCAGCGAAGCGGTAACGGTAACCTTTGGCAAAAACAACAATGTCGATCCAACCGAAATCATCCTGCTGATTCAGAACGACAAAAAATACCGCCTGGCTGGCGCGGATAAGCTGCGATTTACCGCAGAGATGGAGAATATCGAAGTACGAATTAATACGGTGAAGAACGTATTGAAGACTTTGAAAGACAGGGTGATGGTTAAGTAGAGAGGTTAAGAAAAGGCTGTCTGAAAAAATTCAGACGGCCTTTTTAACTTGAAATTAGGTTATAAATTTGGTTGAAAACTAGTATCTATTTTTAATAATATAACTTTCTTCTTTTTATTTTTTGCCTATGTTTAGCCAATAAATTGTTTGCATTGATACACATATTAAATAGTTTTCCACTTTTTATTTGATGAATCTGACAAAAATTATTTATATAATCTATAATTCTTTTAAATTTATATTCATACAATTTGGGATTGTTAGCAAATAATACCATTATTTTTTCTAAAATATCATTACATATTTCCTTCAAATTATCATATTTATTATATTTTTCGTATAAGCCAGCTAAATTTGTTTTAACTAAAACAATATCATCAAGAACCTCAAAATTTTCTTTTCCTTCAATAGATTCTAATATTTTAATCGCTTCATAAAATTTTTTTTCTGCTTCTTGATCCTTTTCTAACTCCATGAGCAATGTACCATAGTTTTGTAAGAGTCTTGATAAATGATGTGGATAAACGCCTGGCTCAATCTCATTTAGTTTTTTATGCTTATCTATTGCTAAGAGATAAGCTTCTTCTGCTTCTGGATAAATACTAACATCCGTTTCAGCCATATTATTTAGACACATTGCTAAATTACTTAAAATATACGCTTCTTCTCTTTGATATTTGCAACAACCTTTTTGAATAATTTTATTTATAATGATTAAAGCTTTATTGTAGCAATCTCTAGCTTTGTCATACCTATTGTTTTGCTTTGATAATAAATTACCAATTGATAATAATGTATTTGCTATTGATATATTTTTAATTTCCCAGTTAGTATCTGTAATGACAGAATTCTCCCTAATTTTTAGAGATTTATATAAACATTCTTTAGCTTCATCAAATCTAGAAAAATCTTTCGAAAGCAATATACCATAATCATGTAAAATTTTTGCTAATGGCTCCTTATTTTGGGGCCTATATTTTTCAAAAATTGCTATTCCTTTTTTATAAAATTTTTCTGCATCCTGATACTTTCCTGATTCATCTAATACATTACCTAATTCATTTAGCACTTTTACAAAAGTAAAAATTGAATTTAGAGAAATTACTCTTGCAGAGGAATAAATCGCCAATGCCTCTCTAGCAGTCTCTTCAGCAAGAGATATCCTATCAGGAAATACGATTAAAATGTGTACATATTCAGTTAGTATTTCAGCTAAATTCTGCTTTTCTTTATCAGTTTCTTTATAATTCTCTTTAATAAAAGATATTGTTTCCTGACAAATTTTTTCAGCATCTCGATATCTATTATTTTGACGAAGAAAAGCAGCATAACTAATTAAATATTCGGAACATTTATGCTCTCTTATTGCCAATTGAAAATATTTACTAGCTTCGTCGACTCTTGATGATCCTATAGAGTAATTGACAGCCTGTAAATTAGCTAAAAGAAAGCTTTCTTTAGCTTTTTGTTTTAACTTCCTTTCGTTTTCTGCTATATCTTGAGATAATTTATCTCTTTTCTCAAGGAGATCATTATGTTCATTCAAAGCCTGTTCCATCATTAGAATTGTACGGGCTTCCGAATACTTCCCTTCTAAAAATAGCTTATATGCTTCTTGCAATCTTTCAGAATCAATTTCTATTTTTGAAAACGTTTCAGCTAATTGTAAAATCCCATGTTTAAAATCCTCCATCTCTTTAAGTTTATTTTTTAGATCGTTTTTAGCTTCACTTAATCCCTTAATAAGGAGGCCATCATGACGATTTTCCTCTTTTAACAATAAAGATTCAAATAATTGAATATTCTTCTCTAATTTTTCTTTATCATCTTCCATTTTTTTCCACTCTGAAGAGTGGAAAATATTAGTAATATATTGTTGATTTCCAATAGATATATCTCCTCCATTGGAATTTACATCCCCTATTGAAATACTTGTTTGTTGATTAACCATGAGTAATATTTCCAATATTTACTGAACCACCATTTGAATTAATATCACCAACTATGCTAATTTTGGATTCTATACATGTTTTAGATTTATATAACATGATTCTTCCTATTTCTTCAGCTAACTTTGGATTTTCTTCTAATTCTGTTTCCAATAATTGAGAGAATCTAGCAATATCATCTTTCTCCTTATAATTAGATAGTTTATCAAACTTAATACCTAATATTTTTTTTACTCCATCATATAAAGCATTCTGTGTCATACTCTGGATCGTTCCCCATACAAAATTAATAATATCTGGGTTTGTGATGCATTCAAGCATTTTGCCTCCAATTAGAATATTTACATAAGTTACTTGATGATATATGAAGTTTAAGCCAAATATTTCAAGCTTGTATTTTAAAAGAGTACGCGTAGCAAGCTGTAGGCTGGATAAAACCTGGAGGTAGCATGTGTGCGATACTCACGCGGGCTTTAAGTGCAAATACAAAAGCAGTATGAAATAAAGGCCGTCTGAAAATACTGAAATTGTCGGCGTTGAAAATTAAACCTAAGATTACTAAATCGAACAGGGAATTATTATGAAAATGAGGGCAATGATACTGGGTGTTACAGGCTTGATTTTATCCGGCTGCTTTTTCTCTAATGATGAAATTAAGTTGGAAGATATTCAGAATTTTAAAATTACTGTCAATGAAGCTAAGGATAATAGACAGGTTCATTTGACAGGCTTATTAGGCAATAGTGCAATGGGTATTTCAGATATCAAAACAACTAGCCGCAACGAGGAGCTGAATATTACTTTATTTCAAAAATTAGCAGGTTCGGAATACTCAGGAACATTAGATAAAGAAATTGCTCTTGAAAGCAATATCAAGAAGATTACTTATGGTTCTAAACACGAGATTATATGGCAAGACTAAAAATTATAGTAGAGGCCGTCTGAAAAAGATTCAGACGGCCTCTAAAATTATAAATGGATTGATTTTTTGGCTATCCTATTTCGGCAACATTTCAAGATTTTTCTGCGCAGAAAAAGGAATACAGCAACTGTATCATCTCGGTTACCCTCGGGTCGGCAATGTAATATTGCCGTTCCCGATGGTTCACTTCAAACGATACCAAACCGGCTTCACGCAGTAGCGCTAATTGGCTGGACATTGCCGCTTGCGGCAGTCCGGATGATTCAGCCAACTCGGTTACATTGTGCGGCTTTTCATGTAGTTTGCACAATACGGCGAGACGGTTGGGATTGGCCAGAAGTTTGAGAAAAGCGGTGGCTTCTTCGTAGGGCGGTTGATTGTCGGCAATGGTCATTTTTCACGCTTTTCGGCAAATGAGGAGGTCGAATTATCAGTCATAATGGCCTCGGCAGCAACTTTCAGACGGCCTTTGCTTAATGGTTTCATGGCATTTTAGTCAGCAGGCGAGCCATGCCGCAGAATCCGGTTAGTCCGGCCGTTAATAGGCCTGCGCCGACCATCACGTCTATCAGATAAAACCAAGGCGATACCAGCCAACCTGCCAGCACGCCCAACAGAATCAAACTGCCCGCAATGGTTTGCACCTGCCGCATGATATCCGGTGCGGCATGGTCGGCAACAATAGGAAGCCCTGCAGCCTTCCATGCCAGTAAGCCGCCTTCCAGAATATAGCATTCTCGACCTTGGCCAAGCGCAGACAATATTGTTTCTGCCTGTGTTGTACGTTGTACGCTCAGGCAATAAAAAATCAGGCATGGGGCTGTATCATCGGGCAGTTTGTCTCGCTGCTGTTCAGGCGGAAGGGATAATGCGCCGCCAATATGCCCGCCCCGATATTCGGCTTGGTTTCGGATGTCCACTGCCAACGCGCCCTCACGAATTTTTGCCATTGCTTCGGAAGGCGTGATTCGCGGGAGTTGTCCGACCGTACTCATGTTTTGCCTTCGTTATTTTTTGTTGATGCGGCAGGTGTTGATGCCCAATAAGCTGTACAGTGCACAATTGCCAATCAGTGCTGTCCCCAGGGGGATGATGCCCAGCCAACCCCACCAGCCAATTTGTCCGGTAGCGGCTGCAGCAATCAGTACTATGCCAATCACAATACGGATTACGCGATCCAAAGTACCCAAGTTTCGTTTCATTTTATTGCTCCTTGTTTCAGAATGGATTGTCTATAAATAAATATATATAACAAAAACCACATATAAGAAATATTATATTCCTAAAATGACTTTGTCAAATTATTTATAACCATGCAGTTTGGAATAGGTATTGGTTTGTTTGGTTGGTATAAATGATGGTTTAAGTATTTGATTTAAAATAAAGGAACGATTAAAGTTTCATATATAAAAAAGGCCGTCTGAAAACTGAATTTCAGACGGCCTTTGGTTTTAACAAGCTCGGTTATACAGTTTGAGACCTTTGCAAAATTCCTTTTTCCCCGACAGCCGAAACCTAAACACAGGTTTTCGGCTGTTTTTGTTTCAAA
>ERZ772930.38-NODE-38-length-51312-cov-5.98246_pt1 | contig 51312 bp, 62 predicted proteins | sample MGYA00511685_ERZ772930 | MGnify/ENA primary metagenome ERZ772930 (study PRJEB29015, sample SAMEA2738053) | human oral metagenome | biome: human oral; feature: human-associated habitat; material: saliva | place: China | collected 2226 ... | reverse complement strand
ATATTGTAATTATGTTGTTTTTATGTTATTATATATGTAGGAGGTAGCTCTCCTACATATATATTTTTTCTTTACTTAGGAGGTTTTATTATGAAACGAAAAAAGAAAATTCATTCTGGTATCTGTATTACAAAAAATCGGATTGTATGTGTAACAGGTCATATTGAAGATAAGACTTTAGTCTTGACAGATGCACTAGAAATGGAACGAAGTAGTACTATTGATGAAGATATTACTAAATTTATTGAAGCATATGATTTAGATGAAGGGGCATATAGCATCGTATCTGATATAGAAACACAAATGCATGTCGCACCATATGACCCACATGATTTTGATATGCAAGAATTTATTAAAAATAATGTAGAAGATTATTTTAACTTTGAAGGTGATAGTTTTCAAATGGACGCTTGTCGCAGAGAATATCCAAGACATAACTATCATATGTTTATGGTAGCAGTAGAGCGACATACATTAGAACTATTAAAGCAAGGCTTGCGAGATACATATGCTCCAGTCGATGTTCTCGACTTTTGGCCTATTCCCTCTACATATGCTTTAAATCATAGAAGTGGAACAATAACAGGTTTAGTAGAAAATAAACATATGCACTTATGGGCTTGGTGGCAAGATATTTGTGTAGCGGAACGCATTATACCAATCACACGAAGTGATGTAGAAAAAGCTATATTTGAAATGGGAACATCTATCGAAACATATGGACAAGAATTGAAGAGTATTAAACTATATGGATTAGAAACATTGTCCAATGCTGAACGAATGGCAATGGAAGATACAATTCAAGCTCATGGAGAAACTGAGTATATTCCATTATTATTCTTAGGACGAGCAAGGACTCGTTGTAAACTAGGAGAAATAGATTGGGATATGGCAATTGGTATGGTTGCTAGAGGTCTTAAATGGATTGGTTTAGGTTGGTAATAGAAAGAGGGCATAGCCCTCTTCCTATTTTAAATAGGAGGATATATGCGACATATTGAAATAGTAGATATGGAACGAAGAAATAATATAGTATACGTACATTGTAAGGTGAGAGGGAATGTAGATAATATACAAATAGAGGAAAATGAGCCTTATAAAGCGGTTGAAGATGCTATATTGGGTTCTACAGAAAAATTAATAAATAAAGTATAAAGATAAAAACTACCACCTATTTTAGGTGGTAGTTTTTATGTATATGGAACCGACAGACGGACAAACTTCACTATATAGGAGTTTCGTTTGTTGAACCGCTAAGCGGACAGCCTAGCTGATGAAGTGGTGCGAATGGCTCAATAGATATGCTGCATGGATCATCGACCGCCCTGCGAGCTTCTGCCCCATACAGCTAATATATACTCTGATTACAACGCACCACATGCCCTGCTGTAGGCAGGGCGTAAACCTTGAAACAGAGTTTATCTAAAAAAAAGAGAATGACTATATCTAATTACCATATCATACTGCTTTTGGGGTAGTGGGTTGTCCGCTATTTATTAACAAGAAAATGTCCTGTTGCTGTTCGTTTGTTTACCTCTTTAAGTGTAGAAAAAAGAACATAAAATATACTAATTTTTTATAGCTTTGTATTGTAATTATGTTGTTTTTATGTTATTATATATATATAGGAGGTAGCTCTCCTATATGTATATTTTTTCTATTTTTAGGAGGTAAAAACATGATTTATCTAATTGGTATCAGTCTTGGTCTATTAGTCATACGATTAATAGAAAGTATTTCTAATGGTAAGGGGGTTTAAATTATGGGTTTAGACCAATATGCATATAGAACAAAACAACAATTTAATACCCCTGTTGATTTTAACGATGAAATTAATCATGATGAAATTGAAGAAATCATGTATTGGCGTAAACACCCTTACTTACAAGGGTTCATGACAGAACTATACTATAGAAAAGGAGGGCAACAAATTCCTTATAATGTAGCACCTTTGAAGCTAACAGTAGATGATTTACTAGAGTTGAAAAACCTAGTAATTAATAAATCATTACCTGTTTCTTCTGGTTTTTTCTGGGGTGATAATAGCTCTGACTATTATTATGATGATGATTTACGATTTATAGAAAACGCTATACAACTTATTAATGAAGGCTATACTGTTTACTATGATTGTTGGTGGTAATAATTAAATAACTCACCCTGCTCAATGAGCAGGGTGAGTTTAACTTTTGGCTTGAACCGCTATACGGACGATCTACACCCATTGATAGTTCCGATCGTAAAACTGCTTCGCAGACGGCTACGCCGATATAACCGCCTTGCGGACGAACTACACAATATAATTGTTCTGTTCGATAATTGATAAGATATAATATATACAAAAATAATTATATCTAATTACTTTATCATACTGCTTTTAGGTTAATGGCTTGACCGCTATTTATTAATAAGACAATGTCCTGTTGCTGTTCGTTTGTTTACCTCTTTAAGTATAGAAAAAAGAATATAAAATATACTGATTTTTATAATTTAATATTGTAATTATGTTGTTTTTATGTTATTATATATGTAGGAGGTAGCTCTCCTATATATATTTTTTGCTTAGGAGGTTTCATTATGTGGTCTAAAAAAGATATAAAGTGTTTGGTTAATTGGATTAATTCTGAATATTTTCAATCATTATATAATGAGTATAATGATAAAGAAATTGTTGATTTTATTGATTTAGATACTAAAACAATATACTGTGAATTTATAGGTTCGGATAGGTTTGAATGTGGTTTTGGTTATTATATAACTGGAAATAAAATTGTTTTAGAAAATACTTTTACTAATGAGATAAAAGTTATTAAAATATTTTCTTCTATTGATGATTTAATTGCAGGATTTAATGATGTTCAGTATAAAGAAATTATCTGGGATTATTTAAATACTGTTGAATGGTGTGAGAGTAATAATTATCTCATCAACAAATATTCATTTGATGTACTAGATAAATTTATTAAATTACGAGAATTAATAGAAAATAATTAAATTATCTATTTTTATTTTAGCTTATAGATAAAAAAATAGAGCTACCATTTATTGGTGGTTCTATTTTTTGTATAGTGTAATTATTATAGGTTTGAACCGCTATGCGGACGATCTACACCCATTGATAGTTTAGATCGTAAAACTGCTTTGCAGACGGCTACGCCGATATAACCGCTCTGCGGACGAACTACACAATATAATTGTTCCGTTCGATAATATATAATATATACAAGAAGAATTATATTTAATTAAACTATCTTTATTTATCTCTTGAAATATATAAAGTAAATACATAATACTGTGTTGTAATTATGTTGTTTTTGTGTTATAATGTATAGGAGGTAAAAATACATGATTTATCTAATTAGTATTACTCTTGGTCTATTAGTCATACGATTAATAGAATGTATTTCTAATAGTGAGGAGGAGTTAAGATTATGGTATTAGACCAATATGCATATAGAACAAAGCAACAATTTTCTTCTGATGTTTTTTCTTATAATGAAATTAATCATGATGAAGTTGAAGAAATTATGTATTGGCAGGAGCATCCTTATTTACAAGGGTTTATGTCAAACTTATTTTATAAAAAAAATGGAATAGGAGTTCCTTATATTGCATCACCTTTGAAGCTAACAGTAGATGATTTATTAGAGTTAAAAAAACAAGTAATTAATAAATCACTACCTAAATTTTCTGGTTGGTATAATACTTCTGACTATTATTATGATGATGATTTGTTATTTATAGAAAAAGCAATACAATTTATTAATGAGGGGTATACCGTTTATTATGATTGTTGGTGGGAATTCTAATAACTCCCCCTGCTCATTGAACAGGGGGAGTTTAACTTTTAATGTGATCATACTGCTTTTAAGGTAGTGGATTGACCGCTATTTATTGACAAGGGAATGTCCTGTTGCTGTTCGTTTGTTTACCTCTTGAACGTAGAAAAAAGAACATAAAATATACTAATTTTTATAGTTTTTTTGTATTGTGATTATGTTGTTTTTATGCTATAATATGATTATAAATTTAGTATTTTATGGAGGTTTTAGTATGGAAGTTACACCAGCGTTAGACTCTTTTGATAATAATAAAGAATTGACAAAAGGAAATAAATTAGGTAAAGCGTTACCAGATAATTTTGAAGAGCATCAAGACAAAGATAAGTCTAAAAAAGAAGTAAAAAGATTTTATACTTGATATGGAAGATAAACAAAATTATTAAAAGCTAACTTAATTTACTAAGAGGTACGAAAATGTTAAAAGTAATAGATACTAATAATTTTAATAGAGTGATTGGCAAAGTTGATACATATGCAGAGGCTTGGGATGTAATATACGAGCAAGAAATGAATTCTTCTAACTGTATTTGCAAAAATACAAAAGAGCAATGGGAAGAATGGGAATCGGTTGATGAGATATATCCTAATTTTGTGTGGCCTGAAAATGTTGATTATGTATGGACCGCTGAATGGATAGCTGAACCCATTTTAGACCCAGTTGAATATAACGAAGAAAGTGTAATCGGTTTAATAGATGACTTAATGTTGCACTATAAAATAGAGGAAGTATAGATAGTAATAATCGTATAATTATATAATAAAAATCCACCTACTATTGGTGGTTTTTATTATATATTGATATTATGTTGTATATGTGTTTTTATATAACTAAAGACAATGATTAAGGAGAATATATATTGAAAAATAAAGATACAATAAAAGAAATGTTTATAGATGAATTTCCAAAACCACTTGATATAGCAAAAAAATATTTAGATTATATGATAATTTTACTAGTAGTAGAGGTTATTCTTTTTCTATTAACAATCTATTTATGGGTATATTGTCATGATAATTATGTAGCGATAGTTCCTGCGATTATGAGTTTAGTACTTCATGTATTTACTACATGTGAAACTAAAAAAACATTAAACATAAGTACAGAATATTTCTTTATGTGTATAGTAGAGAAATATGATCATAATAATGATATTGATATTGTAAATGATTCAACGTATGATAACTTTGCCAAAAATGCAAAATTTACTTTTCGGATTATGTGTTTGTTAGTATTAATGATCTATATTCCATTAATAGTCTTATATTTTTTTAAATAAAAGTAACGGTTACTGTTATAGTAGCCGTTTTTATTTTTTATATTGTAATTGTGTTGTTTTTATGTTATTATATATGTAGGAAATAGCTATCCAATATATATATTTTTTCTTTACTAAAGGAGTATTAATTATGAAAACAATATTAGTTGATCGTGGGTATTACGATAAATTAATAAGAATTGTTGTTCCAACAACAAATAAAGAACGTATGGCATTAGAGCGTTTTAAACATGATTATATAGATGATAATGTATTTGCATGGGGTTGGTTATCAAATGAAATGGCTACTGCTTATGCGAGAGCTTCGAATTATGAAATTTTAGATGATTATGATTTATATGAATTTACAGAAATGTGTCATGGTGCTATTCCAAGTAATTATTAAGCATTATTAGCATATCTTTATTCAAAAAAAAGATATAGGAAAGTAAGGCAACTAAAACAAAAATATAAAAGTTATTTTGCTGATAAAAAATAAACAATTTAATATTGTAATTATGTTGTTTTTATGTTATACTATAGTCAAAGGTTAAGGTTATAATCAATAGTATTTTTACAGGAGGATTTACTTATGAACATGAATTTTTTGATTGGTAATTTAACTGCTGATGCAGAAGTAAAAGAAACATCTAACAAAAAAATTAAGGCTCAATTTACAATTGCGGCCAACACTCAATACGTAACTACAGATGGGGAGGTGAAAGATCAAACTACATTCTTACGAATTGTAGCTTGGGGTAAACTAGCTGAAGCTTGCCGTGGTTTAGCTAAAGGTCAAAAAGTCATGGTATGCGGAAGGAATTTGGTAGTTAAATACCAAAGTGAGGACGGAATCACTCGGTATTATCCACAAATTGTAGCTGAATTTATCGGTAGCTCTTTATTAAATAATGAGCGAAGTTACTTTGATTATGCTGATGCAGACGCAGACACTTATGATGAAGAAGTACCATTCTAAATAGATAAGCCCCCTCAATAGAGGGGGCTTTCTTGTGCTATCAATCTTGCTGAACCGCTATGCGGACGAACTGCACTTTGCAATAGTTTCGTTCGTGAACCGTAAAACGGACGGCTACGCCGATATATAACTAGAAAATAATAATAGTATCTAATTAACTATCTAGGAAATTCTTTAATTCTGAAATCAGCACCATTTTCAACAAACGCAGGTTTCGGTGACATACCACTTGTTGCTTGTCCTATGTGATGTTCCATATTAGTAATGGCAACATCAGAAGTATCTAACATAGCTGATTGTGTTTCTAATAACCCATTTAATTGCTCCTGCTTTGTTTGTAGAACGAGTAGGGCTGATTTTTTTTGTTCTTCACTATACAAACTACTGTTAGTTTCCATATCATTAATTTTTTTAGTTTGTATCTCGATTTCTTTATTTAATCGTTCAATGTCATTGGCTACAGTAACTGTTTGTTGTCGCTCTACTAATGCTTGGTTTTGAACACGATCCATTTCATTATGCATAGAATCAAAGAAGTTATTAGAGGAACCGTCTAACTTAATTGTATATAGGTCTTTTAGTTCTTTTTTAGCATTATCACTATTAAGCATGCCTTTAGTATAGTTAAGTTTATCAAATAATGATCTGGAGTCTGTCACTACCTTTTGTAAATCCTTTAGATTTGCATTATAGGCTTTTTGTAAATCCTTTAAGTCATTTACTTTCTTGGCAATATCACTTTGTTTTGCCGTTTCGACTTTTTCTTTTATTTCATTAATAAAATCTCTTACATTACCACCATGAAAGTGCCATGCAAAAGCGGTACTGCTAACAACAAAAGTTGTTGTTAGCGTAGCCATAACGTAAATTAATTTCTTTGGTATTTTCATAATCCCACCTAAATATTAAAGCGTAGTGATTCAAAGTAAGAAACACAACGTGTAGATCCTTTTTGTAAGAACCATGAACACATAACAAATGTTCCTGTAAAGATGATTAAATCAGCAACACTATCACCTCTAATAATATTGAATTTACCTAAAGCAGAGATAATCATTGTATAAATAAATACAATAACAACGAGATAGAATAGTTGCGATAGGATAGCACCTAAGAAAGTACCTCCTTTATCATTTACAACTGGTACCATAGATAATGGTAATCCAAGAACACCAATCATGCAATAAATATAGAACATAATTAGATTACGAAGGATAAATAAGCACATTTCAATAGCAAAGATAAGAATAGTAATAATGCAAAGATTGTAAATTAGGAATGGTCCTAAATTCATTTTGCTTACTAAATGCCATTTCATATGCATATAGTTTTGTAATGAAAGTGCTAATTGATTAAACAGTAGATCAAAACTAGTAAAACTTTCACTTGTTATTGGTTTGTCGCTAAAAGCACCTGCTAAAGCGGTTACAGAAGGTATACCTAGTGTACGGATTATTTCTGGCCAAGCTTTCCAAAGTGCTAAAAAGAATATAATTTTTAACACTTTAGGTATAATAGCCTGCAATGTAAATTCTTCTTCTCCGATGCTTGCTTTCATGCCAAACCACATAAGGTTTAAAATGCAAAGTAATACAAGTGTATCAAACGCACTATCAATGAGATTTTGCGTAGCCGTAATGATTACATTCATAATCTTTTCTGCAATTTGATTAAATGCTTTATATGGAGCAAAGAATCCTTGATAGTTAATATCGATAGAAGGAATGGCTTTTAAGAAGAAATTCTTAACGCCAGTTAATGGTGTTTTTGTATTTGTACCACTACCGTCTAATTTCCAACCGCCTGCTTCTAATATTGCCCTAGGGTTATCAAAAGGGTTTGGATTATACGAATCATCAAGTCCGTATGAATCAGGACGCCATTCAGCGTGAACGTGAACGCCAGTACTTTTACCTGTACTGCCTGCGTGAGCTATAATCTGACCTACTGAAACATGCTCACCTTCCATAACGGTTACGTCTGAATTATGACCGAGTCGAAAGATGCCAGGGTAGTTATCCATTCTAATAACGACTGAATTGCCATAACCGTCATCATAATTGCCTGCCCAAATAACAGTACCAGATACAGGTGAATCTATGTCATCGCCTGCTTCTATACCGCCAACATCAAGACCTGCATGTTCTTCATAGTTTACACCGTCAGTTGGATCTATACGCCCACCTGGTTCAGATGTAACGACACCACTTAATGCAAATACTTGTGAATGAAAGGCACTTGCGAAGAGTAATGTGAACGTGATACAACATAAATATATAATTTTTTTTAGTTTTAGCAAAAGGTCATCACTCTCCAATTTGTAATACGAAAACATATATTTGTAATACAATTTTAGGTTTGATATAATTATACTATGAAACATAAAAAGAAAATAGACATAAAACAAGGGATCACAGTACGATTTTCTTCAGAAGATATACAACGGATTCATGATGTTTCCAATAAACAGAATATATCTGTTTCAAAATATATCAGAGAATGCGTTTTATTAGCCCTAGACGGCGATTTAGATGTAGTTAGATATAAACATATACTAGATACAATAAAAAGCCTTCAGGGATTAAATAATAAAGAAAAATAGAAAGGGTAGAATCATATGAAATTAATTAAAACAGTATTGTTAATTATTATGACAATGGTATCGTTAGTATTGGTAGTTGGTTGTGGTAGTAATACTGCCTCTAATTTAGAAGGTACGTATCAAACAAAATTTATTGATACAAAAGACGGATCTAAGATTTTAGAAGTAGCAACAATTAAAAAAGTATCAAATAACTCTTATGAGATTACTGTATATTATTTTAATGATGCAAGAGATACTAGTAAGCGTGAGCCTAATTATACTGCACCGCAATGGAATGGTAAGGTTAGATTTTTTGAAACAAGACAATATATAGCTACATTAAATAAAGATACATTACAAAGTAATAGTGAACGAGCGACATATACTATTACTAATGAGGGCGAATATCCATTAAGGAATCATGAGAGTATTGATTTAAGCTTAAAAAAAATATCTGATAAAATCCAAACATTTGAAGAATTTAGTCCAGTACCTGTGAATGAATTAGTTAAATAAATAAAAGTACCGACACTCTGTTGAGTATCGGTACTTTTTCTTATTTCTTAGAACCTTGTCTAGATACTCTACGATATAAAGAGGCTCCTAATTTGTGTTTTAAACTATTAGGTTTTTCTTGATCAAGACCAGTTGCACGTAGTGTTTTTCGTGTGGCAGAACGAGCACCAGCACCTAAAACTCTACCTGTAGTTTTACCTGCTGTACCAAGTACTTTACCGCCTGCACCAGTCGCTAAGCTGACCGCACGACCACCAATCATAGAACCTAGATTTTGACCGCTAGAAATAACAGCTCCAGATACGATGCCTGATGCAATAGCCGTCGCTTGCTTCATCAATAAAGAGATTAAGATAATACAGATTGTTTCTGTAATGATAGTGGCTAACATTGTTGTATTTTGAGCTACACCTACTTTTGCATCTGTATTACCTACTGTAAAGAAAGATGAAGATAGGACTGAATCGATCATTGAAAAGAAGAATGTAGTAACCATTAGCTTTACAAATAATCCAACAAATCCGTCAAAGGCTTTACCACCGATTGATTTTGTGTAGTTTAAGATATGGAATGGGGCTAATACCAATAATAACGCTCCTACAATGGTAAATTCAGCCATTGCAGAGAACATTTCATAAGTAATAAAGAAAATAGCTCCGATAGCAAATAAGCAGGCTACAATAGCTAAAATCAATATTACAAATGATTCAGAGGTAAGAGATAATGCACTTACCGCATTACCAATCGTGGTAAACATATTACCCACATGTTTCGTTAAAAATGAACCTACATCGGCTACACCCTGTCCACCGCCACCAATTTTACCAAGCATAGCTGCCGTTGTTTGAAGCATGTTTACGAATTCAGACCAGTTTTTTATTAATGTTCCTAAAAATAAAAAGTGGAGTGCTTTTATGATTAGATTATTTAAATTATAACGACCACTAGGAAAATATAACTCCCAATTTGTCATAACAGAAATAATACACAACGATGTTAATAATACAATCATTGGTTCTTGTAATTGTGTAATTGCGTTAGAAGAATAATTAGCAATAGTATCACTAATTGTCTTAAAAAATTGGGAGAAGGTTTCATTATTAAAGTTCATAGATTCACCACCTATTTTAACTTAATAATATTTAAATCATTATATTTTATAGACTGGCTAGACATGGCTTCTCCTGCTGTTTTGAAGTCGTTCGCTGCCTTTTGATTCATAGCTGTAGCACCTTTTTTCTCTAGGTTCTCTAGCTCTGATCGATAGGTGGCTTGCTTCGCTTGGGTAGCTTGAATCTCTGCTCGAGCAGTAGAAATTTTATTCTGTTCAGTTAAAATCGCATTTTGCAATTTGGCTTGTGCATATTGACCTTGTGCGGTAGGTAATAGCTCTTGATACCTGCGGATAGCCTCTTCATGTTTAGCTATTTCTGCTTGCTTAGCATTAATTAAAGTCGTTGCTTCTTGGTTGAGTTGTGTGTATTTAGCACGATTTTGTTCAATCATACCGCCTACTTGGGCGTATGTCATATTGTCAAAATCGAGATTTTCAAAATTTTGGAAGTTTTCTTTAAAAGCTGTAACTGAATCTTTTGTTCCGTTAAATAAAGAACTCATATTACCTTTTACACTAGAATATTGTTTGCGTAAGGCATCAATATCATCAGTAATAGGTTTAATATGCTTTAAACTCAGGTCCTGCATATTCTTTTTTTGCAGTTCTATTTGTGTTTGTAGCTTTTCAATCGTTTCAGTCGCTTTTTTGATTTGCTTAACAATTTGTGCATATACTTTAGAATCATGTACGGCATAATAAGCATTTGCTTGCGATACTACAAAACCTGTTACAGTAACCGCCCCAAAGACGGTTACTGCTATTATTTTAGTTTTTTTATCATTTTTTAGTTTATTCAGAAGGTCAAGAGGTAGTGACATAATTACTACTCCTTTCTTACGATACACCTTGATATTTAAGCCATTTATCTATAAATTCATCTGTACTTGATACTGATTTAAAAAACTCTTTGGCAGTATTTTGATCTTTCACGCTTGTGGCAGTAACAAAAGCACCTTCATAGCTTTTTTTATCATACTCTTCTCTAAGACCTAATCTAAAGATTCTAGATCCTAATTGCGATTTATAAAAATAATCTTCTTTAGCTTCTAAATTGGCTACAATTTCAATTTCGGTAGGGTTTAAACCAAATCGTTCATACAACTCTCGAGATACGTCATTCATCGTTGGATTAGCTAAGAAAATCTTTGTTTGCATATTATTAGATAACAATGGAACAATATCAGGTGTGAAATCATCTAGATTTTGTGTAGCCATAATAACAGAAGCATTAAATTTCCGTAGTGTACGAATATAACTAATGATACGACTTAAAAATTCTGCATGGTTTAAAAACGCCCAACACTCATCAAGTACGATCATAGTTGGTGGTATTTTAGCGTTCGCTTGTGCATCTTTTTCTGAGTACCCTTGTTTTTTGAGTTCCTCTACAGCTAGATTAAACTCACTACTTAATTTACGTTGTATTCTGTGAAATAAATAGTCAACAACAGTACCTGCAATGGTAGGATTTTGTAATAGTCGTTCCATTTCAAATACTTGCCAACGACCTTGTCCGAGTTTATCCTCATTAGCATCAAATAAGTTACCATATAAACCTTGTTGTAATTGGGATTCACCAACGTCAGCGATTGTTAAATTATGAAGTACACGTCTCCACATTTCATTTTGAACACGCCTTCTTAAAATAGAAAGCGTTTTATCGCGATCGTCAATGTATCTGGATTCAACCAATGCTTTTTCTAAATCCCGTTTATCCACGTTGTTTACTTCTTCACCAATGGACTTAGCATAGGTAGAAAGCCATTCTAACACCCATTCAACTTCTGAATGGTCGTGTATTTCGGCTAGAGGTTTAAAAGAAATGGATTCTGTATCTTCTAATAGATTATAATGATTACCACCCATAGCTAATGTAGTGACTAGGGAAGAAGCCCCAATATCAAATGTATAAATCCGACTATTAGGGTATTTCATAAAGTGAGCGGATATTGTATTTAATAATACGGATTTACCAGAACCAGTTGACCCTACAATAAGAGTATGACCGACGTCCTCTACATGTAGGGATAGATTAAAAGGGAGGCTTTCTTGCGTAGTGCATTTCAATAACGGTGGACCGTCTAAATGTTCATTGTAAGGCTGACCTTCCCACATAGTAGTAATAGGGGCAAACGCTGTTAATGTTTCTGATGTAGTCAAAAATTTTCTGACATTACTTTGATAACAACTAGGAATTGTACCTAGCCAAGCTTTTAATGCTTGTGATTTTTCTACAAATGGATTGAAGTTTTTATGACTGAAAATTTCTAAACAAAGCTTAGTGTCTGTTTCTAATTGATTTTTATCTTCATTTAAGAGTACAAGCGATACTGTTAAATAACCTAAACCGATAGCATCACGTTCGATGAGTTCAACGGCTTCTACGGCATCTTCTGCATTACTTTGAGAAATTCTATCAACTTGTGTTGGATTATCATTACCGCTATTTTGATTTGTGATATCTGCTAATTGTGCAGTTGCTTTTTTTGATGTAAACCAGTTACCGTCTGCAATTTTATTAGCTTCTTTAATTGCTTCTGATTTGCTTAATGCAATATATCTCACAGAGTATCTAAATTCACTTGGTAAATAACGTAATGCATCAAATACATCAGTTGGGATTTCTTCTGGAAGTCCTTTAATACCGATTGTACTAATATATTTGTGACCTAATTTTGGTTCACGACCACCTACAATTTCAGAGTCTGAGATTTGTTGAATGATATATGAATCAATATCTCCACTTTGTTTGTGTGGTGTTGCTGAAATTGTACTATGCAAATAAGTAATTGTTTCTTCTTTTGATAATGGTTTAATCTCATCAAAAATAGAATGGAACATACCGATTAGCATTGCGATTTCGTCAAGAAATTCAATTTCTTGATCCTTCATTAATTCGGCATAGTCCTTAACTAATTTATTAAATGTTTCGCTATCTTTTACCGATTTAGGATTTAATGAGGACCAAAAGTCACTCCAGATAGATTTTATGGTTTGAATTACGGTTTCATCGTTATCATAAAAGATATTGGATAATTTGGCTGTTGTTTGTGCAGGTTGACGATAGATAATTGTCAAATAATATTCAATTCTATATAGGTTGGGTTGTAATCTATCCTTCCTAGTTTCGTCAAATTTAGCCTGTAAGGCATTTGCATTTGTTGTTTGGATATAATCCTCGTCATGATGCTTAGCCATTTCCCAGTGAAGAATATAGCCCTTTTTTAAGCGTTTTAATACGTTATTAACAGCTTCAAAATAATGCACGCCATTATCTTCTGTAAATGTTGTGGTATCTTTGGCTGAAAATTTAAATGTTTTTTGAATTGTGCCATTATTATTAGACACAACTGCGTTTTCTGACATGGTAAACCATGTGACAAGATCTGAAATATAGCCAGTATTTGCCATAAAAACTCCTAATCAATAAAATAATTGTCCTTAGTTTTTAGGTTATCTAATAAGATTTTGAAAAAGAAGTGATCTTGTTCAAATGCAAATTTAACGATAGTCCAAAGGACAAAGAACACACCAAATAATATTTTTGCACCAGTAAAATTAAATCCACCAAATAAAATAGCGGAAATAAAAGATATAAGTGCAATTCCAATTAATAAAGTTTTAGGTATAAAAAGGAATATGATAGGTTTACTCAATGCACGATAAGTATTAAAAACCATATAACCTCCTTTAAAGTTAATGATATAAAGCATATAGGAACTATAAATAGTAAATGGACAGAGAACGGAGGACTGGTGACATTTACTATTTATAGTTTAGGTTCCTTTGGGGAACATTGGAAAGGGGACTAAAAGCCGTCTGAAATTGCAGCCACAAATGAAACAGCACTTAATGCAAGGCAAATACCACCAACTAATTTACAAATCATAGACATAGAATCACCACGATTATTCATGGCAATACCAACGCCAACGAACATAACACCAATAATACAGAGGTATTTAGCTGTTGTACGCAACTCTTCAATAAGGCTTGCTAAGAAGTTGTTCCATGGCAAGGTGAGTGCTCCTGCAGGTTCAAATGGGAAAAGTGTTAAAAACGCTGTCATAACAGCAAATGTAGTAGTATATATTACATATTTACTAGTGTTGTTGTTTTGGATTGAATTGATTGTTTTTGATTTCAATTTGTTTGATAAATTCATCATTTTTTTCTTTCTCCTGTGTTGCTTTAGCAATACGTTTATTAAGCTCTTCTTCGGTGACGCTAGTTATAATAAACTCTTCATTTTTTTTATCATAACCATCAACAAAGATAATATCATTAATTATACGATATGTGCCTTTAGTAGATACAAATTTTTGTATTGAAATGACTGCATGAATCGCATCACCGATTAAACTTCTAGCTAATCGATAATCATTGATTGAATCACTTTCTAACACCAATGATTCAATCCGTCCTAACGTAGATACAGCACTATTGGAGTGAACCGTACAAAAGCCTCCTTCGTGTCCTGTGTTCCAAGCTTTTAACATATCGTGAGCTGTATGATCGCGAATTTCTCCTACAATAATGCGAGTAGGAGAGAGACGCATAGAATCTTTCACTAAATCTCTTGCGGATATTTTAACAGAGCGATTACCACTTGTAAGAAGATTTTGTTTGTCATCAATTGGACAAATTAACTCAGGTAAATCTTCAATCATAATAATACGGTCATACGGCGTTAGAATAGCTAATTCGTTTAACACACCATTTAAAAATGTGGTTTTACCAGAACCCGTGCCACCTGCAATAACGATATTTTTATGGTTTTCTATTAAATATTGAATTGTTTTTAGATATAGAGGTGATAAAAAGCCTTTTCCCTCATATTCATTTAATGTAAAAATACGAACTGGCTTTTTTCTAAGCATAAATGTTGGTTTTTTTACAATTGGTGGATATTCAATTTGAGCCCTTATATTTAATGATTCAATTTCCACCGACAAATTAGGATTAATTTCATTAATAATTTCATCATTGATACCAGAAATAGCCGTACAAATAGCTCTGACTTTGTTTTCGTCTAATGTATTGCCAGTATTTTTTCTGCCATAAATGGTATCAATACGCAACTGATGATCTTCATTAACATAAATTTCATTAACATCTTTATCAAATACGTAACGTAGTATATTTACTCCTAAATCTCGTAATAAAGAGGCTATTTTTCTAGGGATTTCTTGATTTGATTTTTCTCTAATTCTATAAAGAATAGCATCAATATCAAAATTATCACTTTTTATTTGTTGTTGAATGACCTCATCATCATTAATGATATTTAGAATATTAGATGAAGCAAATACATTATATATTTCTAATTGCATGATATCGTTTGTCATCATAGGCATTATTCCTCATCAGTTTGGAGTTCTTCTTTATTATCGTTATTCGATAATTTAGAAGGAATGAGACTTAAAATTTCATTCAAATCTGTTGCTAAATCATATCCTTTTTCCTTTAATCCATTTACTAGTGCTGTTTTTAACTTTGCATCTAATTTTCGGATTTTTTCTTTTTTACGCATCGCTGCTTTTTGTTCACGCTCTTTTTCCTTTTCGATTGTTTCTAATAACGCTTGAATGTCGTCTTTTACGTTTGTTGTCATGCTGATAAGTTCTCCTTATTTAACTCTAATACATTTGATTTCTGACGGCGATCCATGATAGCAAGCATCGTATCACGTCTTATTACAAGCATTTGATTATATGCATCGATTTCTTCTTCATTCTTTGGTTCATCAGGAATGATTGATTTTAAAGAATCAAAATACACTTTATATGCTCTATCTGAATTATATGCTTTTTCGTGTAATTCATGATAGAGTGTATGGTTAATAAAATACTCATCATCTAATTTTGTTGTATCGGTTAAAAAACCTTGACGATGTAGTAAATAGATAAGCATTTTATCGATACTATCTCTTAATCCATACACAGTACGATTAATTGTAGCATGTACATTATCAGTATCGTAAGGGATATACCCTTTATCAGCACTAGTCAGCTGATTTTTTTTGTTAAAAGATTCATTCAACAAAAATTGTAATCGAATATATGCTTCAAATAAATGTGTGTATTCTTTTTCTTCTTGTTGATTTTTAAATTCAGTAATTAGATTAATGACATTTGTCATTTGTCCTGAACGTGTATATTCTTTTCCTTCATTTGTAAAATCTTTTTCAATATTATCAAACTCTTCTTGTTGTAAAAATTGAATAGAAGCAAATATAGGCTCTTTATAGATATCAAGAGGGCGTAAACCAATCAAATTATGAGGATCTAACGATTTGCCTGTACTAAGCCTCCAAATCATTTCATCATTTAAGAACCATTTGTTTTTAGGTGATTTTACATTAACTGAGTTGCCATCATTAGAAATAAAAATTAAAGAATCGTTACCTAACCTACGAATTTCAGAAGGGTCGATTAATTTACGTCCTATTTCAGATTCAGAAATTGTAGTCTTTCCAAAAAAACCAGATTTTGATTTAGATATTTGTTTTAAAGTTACATCACCGATTGCTTCTGATGCAAATTTAGCTGTTGTTTCATCGCGAGGCTCTAAGTAAATTTGTGTCTGCATAGAACTCATATAAGATTTATCGTTTTCATAAACACCTAATATTTGATCTATACCTTGAGCAATGAGTAAAAATTTTAATCCATAAGAAGCAGAATAGCCTGTTGTGCTAACTAAAGTTGTCATTTTACCAAAAGCTGGCCACTCATCAATGAGTAGCAAGCAAGGACGTTGTCTTTTTGCTTTTGCTTCATCTTCCATAATGCGAGATGAAATAATTTGGAAGATAAAAGAAAATAAATTTTTTACACGGCTAATATCTGAAGGAGGAACGACTAAGAATAAATCTGTTGGTTTAGATAATCCACGAATATCACCAATAATAAAATCAGACGTAGAAGTATTTTCTACAATTGCTTTACTACTAAACATACTTAAAGCGGTAATTGCGGTTGACAATACGGAAGCAAATTCACCACCTTCTTTAGCGATAAAAGAGGAGAATTTAGTTTTAACGACTGGGTGTAATTTAGGTGTTTTTGCTGATTCTTCTGTAAAAGTAGTAATAGAACTTATATTAGATTCATCAATACTACGTCTGATCATTGGTTGTTCAGATGTTTCTCCATGTACCCACATATCACATGGTAAATGTTCAAAATCACTTAGAATTCGCTTACATTTTTCTTTAACGTCAAAGATTTCTCCGTCATCATCGAAACCACCTGTAGATAAAAATTCATAAACGTGATACATATTGGTTTCAATATATCCATCATCGCTTGGTGTGAAATTGTTTTTGGTATTTTCTACTGCGTGTGCATATTTTAAATGCACTACAACGCCAGTAATAATATCAATGGCAGTTGCTTTCCAATGGGCATCATGACCTTCTGGAGAACCAACTAATAAGGTAATAACATTGCCTAAATCCTCTCCTTCATTAGGTGAAGCCCAACGAATTTCGTTTAAAGGATTAAAACGAGCTGTAGGTCTAAAGTCAGTTGGTGCAAATTCAATCACGTTATGACCGAGTATATGTTTTCGGTATGGACCAGTTTCACGCAAATTTTCACGTTTTAAATCGGATACGATCATAGAATCTTTCCATTGCAGACAAGTAGGGATAACAATACCAATACCCTTACCTGCTCTTGAAGGGGCAATCATAATCCCGTGTGTATTATTATTATCAATAATGTAGTAACGGTTAATAAATAAGATTGATTGAAAAATGTAAAAGATCCAACTAAAAACTTTGTCATTAATAATTAAAAAAGATAAAAACTTATATTTTTTACCTATTTTAGTCAAAGTTTTTCTAATTTTAGATAATGACTTATGAAGATCTTCGTAATCCATAAGTCCTGTATACCAAGTACCTAATATAACGCCTGATGTATTCTTAGATTTTTCAGGACGAACTATGCATCTCATTTTTTTTAAATCAATCAATGTAGCCCATTTAGCGGTACCATGAGATGTTAATTCTTCATTCGTACCTATTTTGATCGCAATAATAAGCCCTGCAACGAGACTAACAAAACAAGCGGATAGATATGTGTCAAATGGTGTAGAAAATATCTTGGGAGCTTGTTTATGAAATTCTATATACAAGTCCATAAACCCTAATGGATTTGTATATAGAACTCCTATTTTAGACATGCCTTCTGTGAGTGGGGCTGATGTTCTTTTCATTAATAGTGTAATGGCTATGGTATTAGATATATAAAAGCCGATACACGCAATAATCCCACCAATTATAAAGTTATACACTCATTAAAATCCTTTCTAATACTAAGTGGGGAAGTAGCCACCCTAAATGCAGGGTGGCTACTTTTTAATTATTGTACATACGGTTTCACTCTAATATCTGCATGAAGCATGACATTAAATTGATAACCCTCACGGACTGTTCCTGTTGGTTGAACGGAACTGCTATTTTGTGTAGCAATAGAGGTCATGCCACTAATAGCTTGTGCCATAGCACTTTTTAAAGCAGAATCAGATACTGATTCTGTATATGCACTATTACTATTGTTATTATTATTTGTATGACTAGAATTATTAGTCGCAGCTCCTGAAAGACCTGCAAAGATAGCACCTGTTAATACGGCTCTAGTTTTCACCCAACTATGCGTAGAATATTTATCTTTTAAGCCAGTTTGACCGAGTCCGTCAATAGCTTCATAGTTAGGGAGCATCACAGAGTTACCATTAGGGAAAATAACACGTTGGAATGCAATATTAATACGTCCACCATTCATACCCATTGGCTCACCAATTAAACGGCTACCTGCAGGAATTAATACGTTATTGCCTGTTACGCTGTCATATACATCTTGTCTGACAACAGCTGTTACAACGCTATTACTATTATCTGATGTCACTCTTGTGATTAATGTAGCAGGAATAACGGTACCTGCTTGTAATACTTCATCAGCTTTAGCTTGACCGCTAAAATTATTTGTACTATTTGCGTTGTAGCGATCATAAGTATTTTGACCGCCATAATAATTTGTTGTATCTGATGCGAATGCCATAGAAGAAGTAGCAATAGCAAGCATTGCTACAAGTAATGTTTTCTTTAGTTTCATAGTATATTCCTTCCTATCGTTGAGAACCAACAACAGTAATGTAACCGTCATTAGTGTTGTTATTGTAGTTATTGTTTACAGAGTTGTTATAACTTCCGTTAGCGGATCCATTAGAAGATTGACCTGTACTTTCTCTCCACATATCAGATAAAGTTCTAGTTCCTTCCTGTTCAGGACCGTTAGAACCTTTATTGCTACCAAAACTAAAGAAGATATCAGAATTATTAGCTTGCTTTTCCGCTTGTTCTGCCTGAGCTTCTTCTTGTGCTTTTTTCGCTAATTCTGCTGTACGCCTTTGCATTTCTGCCTGTTGTTCTGGTGTAATTTGTTGAGGTTGTGTTGGCGATTGTGGGGTAGGTTGAGGTGTCAATTCATGCGAATGATTGTGATTGTGTTCGTGATTGTGTTCGTCATTAACTAGACGATTAGCTTTATCATCAGGTGTTATTTGGGTTTTATTCACAGAATCCTCTGTTTTAGTCGTTGGTTTTGATTCTTGTGAATCGCCACCAAACCATAAATAACCAATACCGACAATAAGAATAGCGACAACAACACCGACTACCTTTTTATTTAATTTCTTTGGTTCCTCTGGGGTAGGTTCCAAATCAAGTTTAGTATCTGCCATAGTATTTCTCCTTAATACTGATAACGTGTTAAAACTATAAGATTAATAAATTGCTATACATGTAATAAACTAGGATAGTTTATTACATGTATTAATTTATTAATGATTTCGCCTTGGGGCGAATTAAAAGTGGGGAAGAGGGCGGTTATTTTGTGCCTTCTTGAATCCGATTGATTTTAATCTGGATATCTTGTGCTTCTTGTTCGTCCTTTGTTTTTTGTGTTGGTGTTGCTTTACTTTGATTGCCGATACCCAAATCCGCTTGTAACTGAGCGATTTGTTGATCAATTTCTTTTGTATCAGGTTTCATAGAAGCCTGATTAAGTTCAGCCATAGTGTTTAAATTAGATCGGTACATTCGCTCTTTCAATGGCACAAAGTTTTCTTGTACAGCAACTGTACTAGGTGTATTGGTTAGCGTTTTTGCTAATTCAACTACATCTACAGGTTTATTATTGAGTTGTTTATTAATTTTTCCGTTATCTGCTTTTTTGTTTTCTGTTTTTCGTTTTACTTCAATCCAAGAATTTTTACTAAATTGGATTTTAAATTTTTGACCGACTTTATCAATTTCAATAAACTCACCTTTTAGACGATAATTTAATAATTGTGGTTTATTAGCATCGTCAATTTGATAGAAAGTTGGGAAGTTATTTTTATTTTCTCTTCGTAATTCAATATATGTTTTTGTTCCGTCATCAAAAATTTTAGTTGGAACATATTCTTCATTCACATTGTGAGCTTTCATAGTATAAGTTTGAGTGAATTTAGTATTACTTAGTTGATTTAACTTATTATTAAATGCAACTAATCTAGAACGCTCTTCTTCTTCTTGACGCATTCTATCTTGTTTATCTAGTTCTGGATATTCCCAAAGAATGACATATTCACCATCATCTTTTGTTGAATTTACAATTAACCGATACACACGTTGATTAGTATTAATAATGAAGTTCGTTTTTAAATTATTGGTTACAGGTTTTACATATACATGTTGTATACCTGCAACCATATCTTTATCAACTTTAAATCTTACATTATCACCAGTTGCGATTTTTTGCACAACTTCATCTCCACGAAGTTGAATATCTGTAACACGACCAACTTGCGTATTAATTTCAAATTGTGTCCAAGGGTTATATGTATATACATGAGCCGTCTGGTCTGTATATGTGGGATAGTATACAACGCCTTCTTCTGCAAAAACTGGACTAAAAGTCATTGTGCTAGTAGCAATCATTGCTACTAGCAATGAAGTTTTAAATTTAATTTTCATTGTTATCTCCTTAGTGTTGATGTTGTGTAGTTGGTTGTGTTTGAGCGGATTGTGATTGTGTATTTTGTTGATTTTGTGAATTCTGTGGTTGTGGGGTAGGTTGAGGTGTTGGCTCTTTAGAAACAGAAGCTTTTTCGTCAACAATACCCTCATCAGAAATCTGGAAATCTTTAACAAATAATCCCATAGGATTTGACACTAGCAATTCTTTATCTGAAACACTTTCTTGTTTTAGAGTGAATACACCTGAATATGCTCTAACAATTGGCTTCCCTTGTCCTCCAGATGTTGTTTCTTCTTGCCACCTAACTGAATAAGAATCTTTAGAATCTGGAACAGCTGTTACAGATAAAATTTTAATATAGTTTCGTTTTCCTTCTTCTATATTTTTTTTGATAGTCGGTAAGTATAATTCTTTATATTTGTTTGCGGATTCTTCCGTAAACATGTGTGCTGTTCTATTAAAGTTTTCGTTTAATAGTTTTTTATCAGCAGGGATAGAACGAATACCTTCGACAAAGCGAGATAGAAAATATGCTTTAATACTATCTGTTGCTTTCATTGAGGTTTCCTCTAGTGAGCCCAGTGACTTAACATATCCTGTTTGTTCATCAACTTGAACTACATAAGGAATAAAAGTAGATCGAGTAGAAACGTATACTAAGCCAATTACAGATACAAGACTAATTACAGCAGATGCAAAAGCAATCCGTTGCCATTTTTGTATCTGTATAGATTGGGCTACGTTAATGTTTGCATTAATATCTGGTCCGCGACCGATATTCGATGCAATAGTTTGATTTTCATTTTTTGACATTGAAACCCTCCTTGTCAAAATCCAGTTTTGTTTATGATTAGATTATATCATTTACCCCCACAGAAAACAATAGACAATTACTGGGTTAGATGATAAAATTAGAATGTAAAATTACAAATAAGACTGGAAGTCTTAGTGGGAATTTTAAAACGCGACCTTGTCGCGATAGATAAAATCTGGCTTTAGACCAGATTTTTAAAAAACTAGGAATGCCCACTTACACAAGTCAAAATTTTATATCTAAATCTAGGATTTATCTATAAAATTCAGACTTGTCGTGGGCTTGCTGTTCAGCAAGTTAGAAAATGCGTACCGCATTTTGGTAAAAATGTGCTAAAGCACAAAAAAATAAAGTGTTAAAAATGAACAAAAAATGAAAGGAGGGTAATGCAAATGGCTACATATCATTGCAGTATTAATATTGGATATAGCAATAAAACTATGCCACATCTTGATTATATTAATCGAGAAGGTAAATATAATCATCGTAGCGATGAGTTGGTAACAACTAAAAGTGGTAATATGCCAAAATGGGCAACAAATGCTCGTGAGTTTTGGGAAAATATAGCTGTTAATGATGTACGTTCTTATCGTGAAATTGAATTTGCATTACCTAACGAATTATCTGTTGAGGATCAGATAGATATTGTTGAACGCTTTATTGATGAGGTTATACCAAATAACCCATATTCCTATGCTATCCATGAAGTAGATAGCAAAATTCATGGGATTAAAAATCCTCATGTTCATATTGTTTTTTCTGAACGATTAAATGAAAAACGAATTGAAGATTTTTCTAAAGAAGAATACTTTAAGCAAAAGGGTCGTAGCCGTAATGGTGAAATCGTTGGTGGTGCTTCTAAAGATCGTTCTTGGGCAGGAAATAGAAGTACTTCTAAATATTATGAAGTTAGAGAAACTGTTGCTGATGTAATTAATGAAAAGTACAAAGAAAATGGTATCAATAAAGAAATTTCTGCTAAAAGTTTAAAAGCTCAAAAACAAGAACTTTATAAATCTGGTAAAGTCGAAGGGCAAGACCTTCCAGATAATGTATTACCTTATATTCCGAGAAAAACATTTCATCGGTATGTTAATGTAATGACGAAAATTATTAATTCTGCAACAGAAGAAATAACAGGTATTCCAGCAATTATTGAAGAGCGAATATCTGCTGAACGAGAGCGGATATTAAACCGCATTCTTGAAGAAAAAATTGCTGATATAAATAAGGCAAAAGAGCCTACACAGGAACATAGAGATTATATGTTCCACGTTGTATCTAAAGAGGCTCAAAACCTTATTCGTGTAGCGAAAAATCCTGTTGATTTCTTTGCTAATAAATTAATTAAAACGCAACAAATTCATGTACCAAAAGGTGTAGAACCGCCTAGTGAACTTACAAGAATGTTAGCGTATGATGCTGAATTAAAAGAACAAGAAATCTTTTTAACAAATGTTAAGGATAAACCGTTATTACTTGCAGATTTACAACTCCAACATGATGCCCTGATTAAACATGAAGGAGAACTTAGATCCATACCAGAAGAAGATGATATTATGGCGGTATTATCTTCTGTGGATCAAGAAGAATTATCTAATTATAGTCGTGAATTAGATAACGCCAATAATCGTATTTATGTAGCTGAACATATCTTAAGGTTGCCAATTAAGGAGCAGTTACATATGGTACAACAAGGCAGTTTGATGCTTCGTTCTATTTATGAAGCGTATTGGACTCCTGATATACAAAAAGAGGCACAACGAAAGCATGATGAAGCGAAAGCTGAACAAGCTAAGTATGCCCCTAAATCTATTGAAGTGTATCAAAATGCTTTAATTAATAAGCAAAATAACAACGTATTAAAAGAACAAACTGAAAAATTACGTAGTAGATATAGCTTGTTAAAATATCAGCGTGAAAAAGGTGAAGATACAACAGCTTTATCTTCTGAAATTAAAGCAATTCAAAATCGAATTGATGAAATTAGAAAAGAATATTTAACGCCTTCTATAGAGAAACAAGCGAAAGAACAACGTGATAAGCGTATTGAAAAATATAACAAGCTTGAACCATTTACCACACGATACTATGTTGAACAATTAATTAATAAAGCTAGTATGGGTGATTATTATATGGTTAAAAATACGCTAGTTAAACTAAATCGTGATGTAAAGAAAATGTTATCTTCTGATGATGTTAAAGATGCTATGACTAGAAGAAAAGATTCTGTACTTGCACAGAGAAATCAATTCTTATCTGAAATTAAAGATCGTTATAGTGATATTGTTTCTAAACGTCAGCAAGAACGTGGATATGAATTACATAGACTAAAGTTTGCTCAACTTAAAATTGATAGCTTAATGAAAACACTCACTAAGCAAATGACAGACGAACAATTGCAGGCGGTACCTAAAAAACGAGATATTTTAATTAAGCAACACAATATAAAAGATAAGCATACAATGCTTGAAAGTGTTGTCAATCAAACCGTTTTAAATCGATTAAAGAAAATAAAAATCGATGCAGAAAAACCAGATACTTATTATAAAGATCAAATCATTAATAAGGCATCTGGTGGAGCGTTATTTAAATACCAGAAAATACTTAAATCCAAAGAGTATCTACGCAATTATTTATTGCGTGAAGGAAAACCAACAACAAGCGTTGATAATGATATATTAGCCATGAAACAAGAGATTAAGACTGTATATGAACGGTATACACCGCCTAATATCAAAGAGCTTGTTAAACAGGCTAAGATGACAACCGTTGAACAACGAAAAGAAAAAATCAAAACAACACAAAAACAACTTTATAAAGATATTAACAGAAGAGGGGTAACCTCTCATACAAAAGCTGTTGGTAATCATGTATTAAGAGATTTATCAAATGCACTTAAACCTACTGGATATAATCAAAAAATGGGTCAAGCCCATGCATTTGATCGTGTTGAAGATCATGATTGGTGTTAATTCTTTGTTATATGAGGAGGACATATGGAGCTTTATATTACTGAAAAACCTTCTGTAGCTAGAGGACTAGTTGATTATTTTAATAAAAATGGGGCTAATTTTAAGCCCATGGAAGATAAAAAAGGTTATTTTGATGCTAACCAAAAAATTGCTATTTCTTGGTGTTTTGGACATTTAGTGTATTTAGAAAAACCGTCTACTTATGACGAAAAATGGAAGTCGTGGGATAAAAGTACATTACCAATTATTCCTGAACAATTTCGATTTAAAAAATCTGTCTATAAAGAGGCATCGGCTCAATTTAATAAGTTAAAAGCACTTATTAAAGATTCAACAACTATCATTCATTGCGGAGACCCAGATAGAGAAGGTCAAGTTTTGGTTGATGAAGTGTTAATGCTATGTAAAGCAACTGCAAAGGTGAAAAGGCTCCTTCTTAATGCTCTTGATGATAAATCGATTAGCGAGGCATTAGGTAGCATGACAGACAATCAGAAATTCAAAGGGTTATCTCTTGCAGGTGATGCTCGAGCATACATTGATTGGCTAATTGGTATGAACTTAACACGATTAATAACATCAGTTGGACGTGAGAAGAATTTTACGGAAGTTATTCGTATTGGTCGTGTTAAAACACCTGTTTTATCTATGATTATTAATCGTGAATTAGAAATTCAAAACTTTGTTGTAAAACCTATTTGGTCGCTACGTCCTACAATTAATTTAGGAGCTGAGAAACCAGTACAAGTATCATATCCTAAGAAATTTGATACTAAAGAAGAAGCAGAAGCTATTCAAAAACAGATTGAACATAAACCATGTGAACTTATTACATTAGAAGAAAAACGTGTTGAAGAAAAGATTAAAGAGCTTTACAACATGGACACGCTTCAAACAGAAGTTAATAAACGATTAGGACTAACTCCAAAAGAAACAGCAAAAATCTTACAATCGCTTTATGAAAAGAAACTAACAACATATCCACGTTCTGATTGTAAATATTTACCAGAAGGACAATTAAACGATTGTTATGTTATTTTAGATCATTTAGCACAAGCTAATTTATTTGATGTAGCGATTGTACCGCCAGAGAAAGGTATGATTGAAAAACCAATACCTTTTAATGACAAGAAAATTACAGCTCACCATGCAATTATTCCAACGACTAAATCTTTAACAGAGATTAGTGAACAGGAATTAGCTGTATATAAGATTATTGCCGAAAAATATGCATCTATGTTTATGGATCCATTCACCTATGATAAGACAACGGCTACGTTTAAAGTTAATGATGATATTACATTGACTTTAAACGTAAAGAATGTCATTAAAGAAGGATATAAACAGCTTTCTTCTATGTCTGCATCAGTTAAAGAAGAATCTGATACAGACGAAAAAGAAGTAACAGGTTCTTTTGTGTTAGAAAAAGGTAAAATTTACATGGCAGACGCTTGTTATGTAAATGAAGGCAAAACAAAACCGCCTAAGCGATATACAGCAGGGTCAATTATTCAAGCGATGACAAATATTACTAGTCCTGATCCAGAATTAGCTAAAAAGCTAAAAGAAGTAAAAGGGATTGGTACACCTGCAACACGTTCTGACATTGTGGACCAATTAATTAAAGATAATTATGTAGCCTTACAAAAGAAAAATTTAGTACCAACACAACTTGCGATTGATATGTTCCCTATGTTCCCAAAAGAATTCCAAAACGCTGAATATACAGCACTTATGGAATTGGAATTAGATAAAGTACAAAGCGGAGAACTTACACAACAGCAAGTACTTGAAAATGTAGTTACTTACATTAAGTCCTTGTTAGCTACAAGTGATACGTTAAGTAGCAATGTAAAGACTCATGGTTTTACTTGTCCTGTTTGTAATACAGGTGTATTAAAGCGTAAGTATTTTAAATATGATAATGGAGACGAAATCACTTATTATCGTTGTGATAATGAGGCTTGCAAAAAGCAATTACCATGTGATTCTAAAAAGAATCCTATGTATATCAAGTGCGATCAATGTGGTGGACATATTATTGAAAAACACGGTAAGTTTGGTTTTTATTATGGGTGTGGTAATTATCCAAATTGTAAGCATGTTATTAAGGCTAAAGATTGGAACGATTATAAGAAAAAAAATATAGTAAAAGATGCATTTAAATAATGAATAGAGGAGGACTTATTTATGATTATTAAAGGCACAAAATATTATGCTGAAATTGGCGGTATTAATATTTTAGATTTACCAACATATGAAAGTGATGAACAATTTGAAGCTCTAGAGCAGGAAGAAGAGGGTGAGGTGTTCACCCTTGAAGAGGCGATTTTAGATGATTTAGATGTTACAGAATAAGGGGGTGTATATATGGCTATTAAAGGTCAAATCGATTTAGAAACTGGTGAATCTAAACGGACAGGTGGTAAGATTCATCAAAAGCCATACAATTATAGAGATGATCGCAAAGAAGTAGCAACAATATTGGTTGATATGCTTCGCGATGCTAGTAATGGTGATAAAAAATTAGCACCATGGGCAAATGAAATGATTAGTCTTAACCCAAATTATCGTAATACGATTACTGGCACTACTTATAAAGGCGGTAATATCTTTAGAATTGCTATTGGTAATCGCTTGCGTTATCTTAGAAATGCTGAGCTTAAAGCCAATGCAACGCATAACGAAGAGCGTTATAATGCATTAAGTCAAAAAAATAATTTAACACCAAGAGAAGTTGAAGAATTTAAGGCTGTTCAAAGTGAACGAAATGAAAGACTGGCGTTTGCTAATTGGACAGGTAATGATCCAAGATTTGTAACTATGTCAGGTGTTCAAAATATGAATGCTAAACGACCTAAGGACGAGCCTGAAATTCGTATTCGTAAAGGTACAAAAGCTATTGCACGAATTGAATATAATAAGCGTTTTGAATATGGTACTCCAGAATGGGAAGAAGAGATTAAGCGAATCGAAAAGAAAAATCCAAGTAGAGCTCAAATGCTTATTGGCGATAAGCGTGATATTTGGATTAATAAACCTACTAATATTTTTAGTGCAGAATGTTGTGACAATTTTCCACCTCTTGTTGATGAAAAACAACTAACTAAAACAGAAATTCATGAAAATTGTGAAACTATTCTTGTTGGTTCAGAAGCTCCTATTGTATATGACGGAGGCGGTAAAAATTATTATTCTCTTGGTGAAGATACAATTCATCTTACAAGACGAGATTATTTTTTATCTAATGAAGCCTTTTATGCAACGGCCTTACATGAGATTGCACATTCTACAGGCCATGAAGATCGGTTAAATCGAGAATTAGGTAAAAGTTTTGAAACACTTGAAGAATATGCTCTTGAAGAGTTAAATGCTGAATTTGCAGCTGCGATGCTGTCTGAAAAATACGGTTTACCTATGACAGAAGAACGATTAAATAACCATGCTGTGTATTTAAAATCTTGGGCAGATGCTATAGAAAGCAATCCAAATGCATTAGATGTGGCGATGACAAATGCATCTAAAATTGTAGATTATATTGAGCAAAATATTTACTCTTTAGGTAAAGAGCGTATGCAACAAGAACAAGAAAATAATATTACTAAAGAGCAGAACATAAATATTAATGATGAATCTAACCAGTTTAAAGTTGATGATTATGTATTTTCTGAAAATATTAGTTCAAAATTTATAGGACCAACATTACCTGAAAAGTCATATGATGATTATAGTCGTGAAAATCTAGCACGTTTTAACATACCATATGATGTAAATTCATCTAGAAACTTTATTACTAATAGTGAAGATGATTGGATTAATGGTAATAATGAATATATTTTTGAATTGGTTAAAATGTATACTGAGGATTTTAAAAGTAAACATAATATAGATAAATTACCTATATCATATTATGAAGCTGTTGAATCTAATGTAACCGATCAATTTATAGACCTTTATTATGCCGAATTTATAAAAGAAGCGGATTCTGATTGGTTTGAAGATTACGGTCGTTTGGGTGAGCAGTATGTAAGTCGTGAAAGATATTATTATGGTGGTGGTAAAGAAGTCAAAAGCTTGGTTACTGATTATTTATTTGATACCCCAGAATTATTTAGTGCTATTAAAACAATGGAAAATTCTATGTTGGGGTATATAAATGAACATGGAACATTAGAAGGATATAGATTTTCTATTGACAACTATACATTTAGTGAAGATTTTAGCGATAAATATGCACAGTATATTACTGGGTTTTCTGATTTTTTGAAAAAGCGATTGGAATTAGAGGTGTTACCAAATAGCTTTTATCAATCAATTGAACAGTTGGCAAAAGAGTTAGAAGTAGAATTAGCTAGTGAGAACGATCATGCTTTAGTAAGTAGCTCATTATTAAAATATTTATCAGATAGAGCTGAAAATATTCATATTGCTAAATTAAGTAATAGAACATATGATAAAGAGTTTTTGAAGTTAGCAGATAGTAATAGATTAACAATAGACAATTATACATTTAATTCTGAATTCAGCTATAAAAATAAACCACAATTTAGAGAATCTATTGAAGATATAAAAACAAGAAGTAAATTAGATGTACTACCAAATAGTTTCTATGAGTCTCTTGAAAAATTAGATGCAATGTTAATTGAAAATAATATTTATATTAATGTTATGAAATATGTTAATGGTAAATATAAGTATTTAAATGATTTAGATAAAGAATATAATCTTGACAGTAATAATAAGGTTATTTCAGAGTTTGATAGAGAAATAAATAAACTACTATCTAATCAACAAGATAAACAGTTGCCAAGCTTAGAAGAAATTAAGACAAGAGATAATTTATCATATACAACACCACCGCCAATACCAGAAGCTCCTAAAAAAGAAATTGTGCAAGGTACATCGATAGAAGAAAGACTTGCTAAACTAGCAGAGGAACGAGGTCTTGATTATGCTAAAATACAACGTGCTGTAAAAGAAGAAACGGCTACTTGGACAAAGAATGGTGGCTATCAAGAGCCTGTTGTTATAAGCCGTATTCCTGATAAAAAACATTATATTTCTAAAGATAATTTTGATGAAATTTGTCAAAATAGAAAAGAAATAGAAGCTAGAATTAATGCTATGGATCCAAAAGATAAAGAATTATGGATTCGTCATGCTAATAATACACTTCAATATCATAAGTTTAATAATGGTAAAGAGTGCAGTTTTAAACAAGCGAAAGTATTAGCAACTTTTGTCGATCAACTGCAATTTGATAGACAAAATAATGCCTATTTATCTCAAGGTGAATGGGGAAAAATTATGGACAATAAACATGGTGGGCGAGAAGATTTCTTTGAGCGAACAAAACATGATTTAGAGTATGCCAAATTTACAGTAGATCGAATTAAAAATACAATTCGTGATAATAAGTTTGCCAATGGTAAAAGTCCTAGCGAAAATCAAATGAAACATATTATTGCTTCAAGAGATCAAATTGGACGGTACATTAATAAACTTGAAAAAGAAAAAAGCAGGACACGATAAATAAATAAGCCCCTACAAAATGTAGGGGCTGTTTAGAAAGGATTATCTTATATGGAACATACAAGACCTTTTGTTGATGATGATATGGATTTTAGAGGTAATGAATCAGTTGATGATGAATATAACGGAGAGGCACCTGATGATGTTCGTAATAATGAACAGGAAAATTACAATGTACATCAAGAACTAGTAAAACCACAAGAATCAGTAGAAGAACAACAAGAAACTAGTACCAATAATACTAATAATGATGAGTCAGATGAAAATTTAGATTCAGAAGAAGTTGTAGCAGAACGCAAAAATAAAATGCGTGAATTACAAAATTTTATTACCGCTAATGAACATTCAGGTATTGATGCCATTAAAAAAGCTGTTGAAGTTGCTAGACAAGAATTAAAAGAACTAGAACAAGCTGATGCTAATAATGAAAGCCGTAGAATAAATAAAGATATTATTAAAACGGTAAGAACTAAGATTGAAGAGTTATTACCAAAAGCTATTAACGAAGTTCTTAATGATGCTTTTGATTTGCAAGAAAAGAGAAAGCGAGAAAAAGAAGAGCAAGAACAAAAACTAGAACAGGCTATTACTGACAAACGTAAAGCAATTCAAGATGTGTATGCTATTATGACTGAGGCTAAATCAAATTTACAAAAAAATGTAGATAGTCTTATTAATTACAATAGTATTGTTGCAGATATTTGTAATAATAGTGGCAAATCAGAAAGTCAACGACTCGATGAAATAAAAGCTAAACGGCAAGCCTTGAGTGAAGCTATTGAATTTATTCGTAATAATATAGCATTAATTAATAATTCCATAGATTTAATATCTACGATTGATCCAGTTGTAAATAGTAAACAGGAATAGTGTTATATAAAACAAAAAAGCCACTCATAAGAGTAGCTTTTTTGTTTTGGTGTATTCTTTGTCAAAACAAAGAACATGTTTATCATATTAAATATATGATAGTAAGTCAATATAGAGAGGGTATATATATGAATGTACAAGGCTTAGTGAAATATATGTTGGTAGCAACAATTACAGTTATTCCTACAATTGGTAATGCTCAACCAATTTCTGATTATGTAAGACAATATAATCCAGAACAAGCTGATTATATCGGTTCTGTTATAGAAGATAAAGGAGCTAAGTATAATTTGGATCCACGGTTTTTAGCTTCTATTTTTACTATTGAAAGTCAATTTAATAATAATGCTGTTAGCTCCGCAGGTGCTAGGGGGATTGCACAATTAATGCCTGATACTGCTAGTGGTCTTGGCGTTGATTCTTCAACCATTGAAGGTAATATAGAAGGTGGAGCAAAATATATCCGTGAAATGCTTGATACATACGGCGGTGATTATAGTTTAGCTTTGGCTGCCTATAACGCAGGTCCAGGCAATGTATCAACCTATGTACCGAGTTATACTGCTGATTATGTTAGTTCTGTACAAAGTGTATATAGTGAAATTGGAGGCTATATTAGCCCATATGGAAGTACATATACACCTGCAAGAGATCCTGATAGAACTAAAAAAGAGCAATTGCTTAAATTATTACAATTACGGAAATTAGAGCAATTAAGAGCATATCAAAGTCGAACTAGATAAGGAGAAGAGTTATGTCAGATGAAACGATGCAAGAGAATCAACAATTAGAGGTTCAAAAAGAAGAAAGGGAAATATTAGGTGTTTCTTTTGACGATCAAGAATCTTATGATACTGCTAAAACCATTTTAGAAGCTATTGAAACAAAATTTGAAAGTAAAGTTGATAATAAAGAGTTCGTAGAGCTTCTAAAAAGAGATATGTCAGAATTAAAAGAAAGCACTTTAGATTTTGACTATAAAAATATGGCTGAATTAACTAAACAAAATATTGCAAAAGCTAAATCTTTTGATGATATTAGAATTGTAAGTTCTAAGAACGATTTACACGGTTTAAATAGTAAACTGACAGGAGAGATTAGAACAGGGCGTATATCGCCTGTAATTGAACGAGAATCAGAACAAACAAAAAGCAAAGACCTTGATGAACGCATGCAAGAAATAGACCGTAAATTTGGTAGCAATAGAGAAGGTGCAGGATTAGTCGGTCTTTCAAAACAAGATCCATTTACAGCCTTTGTAGAAGGCTGTAAGAGTGGATATGATCCAATTCACTATATGGAGGAAAAGCGTCAACGATTAATGGCAATTTACTATTATATAAGTGAAAAAGATGATGCAGGTGTGGTGCGTTCAGAAGATGATGAAAATCGTGTTGAACAAGAGCTAAACGAAAAACATGGTGGTCCTTTAGCTTATTTGAAGGATAAAATTCAACAAGCACAAGATAAATTTGAAAAAGCAATTGGTTTTTCTTATGTAGAATATGGTAAAAACCGTACTTTTAAAGAAAATTTACAGGACATGCAATTTATTCGTGATTCAGATAAGCCAACGAATGATAAAGAAGTTATAAGTCAATTTATAGAGAAAAAAATACAAGAAGCTCCTGTTGATGAGGATTCTCGTATCTATTTATCTAGATTTATACAAGATGCTCAACAAAAAGTGTTATATGATCAGGCAATACGTAATCTAAATGAAAAAGGACAGTACTCTTTAAAAATTATGAACGCTGACCGTGAAATATTGAGCGGTCAATATGCTAATAAGATGACTTCCGAGGAAAAAATGAAGGCACAAGAGCAGGCTAAATCACAAGGATATGTGTTACCAGAGAATAACGATAAAAAAGAGCAGGGTAATAGTAATTCTAAAGGAAAAGATACTAGTATTAAAGACACAAGTCTGAGCCGGTAGGAGGTGTAATTGTGAATACAACACCAGAAACTATTGAAGAATATTTAGTTCATACTATTTATAGTAAACAATATGATTACAAATTATATTGTAAAAATAAAACTACTATTCAATTAATCAATGCCTTGTTTATGCTTGTAACATGCGTTTTATTAGTAATTGCATCAAGGGTTGTAACTCCTATCAATGTATTTCTGATGATTTTAGTTGCATTATCATATATTGTTGGTGAACATTGGTATTATAAAAAATATAATCTTCCCTCTATGCGTGTGTTATACAAACATAGAAAAGCATATAAAAAACAATGGCAAGCATTACATAAAGAATTAGAAGATAGAAATATTACTGAATATGAACTTTTACAAGAATTGAAGGCGGAATTAAGATGCTAAAAAGAGATGAAAATAAGTTTTGTTGGTATAGTAACGGAAAGGTTGGTTTACCCAAAGATAGTATTGAAGAGGCTATACAAGACTATCTTGAAGAGGCTAAAGAAAACGGTTATAGTTTAGATAGTGTAGGAATAGTTAATCCACTCTTTTTAATTCATGAATTATCTGCTAAACGAGCTATTGAGGATGTAATAAACTTTAGTTTGCCAAGATTTATGTATGACATCTCATCAGATTATATAGCACAAGATCAGTTATGTATTATAAAAGAGGTACATATTGAAGAGTTAGCTAATGAATTATCTAAAGTATATAACGATTGGGAAAAGCGGTACGGATATAATAATCAATCTTATTTAATATTTACTGATGAAGTAAAAAATTACTATATTGCAGATTATATAAAATAATTAGTTCAATATACTTTATAGAGGTAATAAATATGTTAGTAAAAGATGAAAATAAGTTTTGTTATATTGTTAATAATAAGATAAGTGAACCGAAAGATAGCTTAAAAGAGGCTATACAAGACTATCTTGAAGAGGCTAAAGAAAACGGTTATAGTTTAGATAGTATAGGATTATCTAATCCTTATTTTTTTGTTCCTGAATTATCTGGAAGGCGTATTGTTGATAATTTGATATATGATTTCCCTAATATAATGTTTAATGCTTATGATAAATGTATAACAAGACGCTATATACCGCATATGGAACCTAAACATATTGAAGAATTAAGTAGAGAATTATCAAAAATTTATTATGATTGGGAAAAACGCCATGGATATAACAATAAATCATATATAGTATTTACTGAGGATATAAAAATTTACCCTATTAGGTGAATACTAAAAAATAACTGTCTTTATGGCAGTTATTTTTATTATTGTTGTATATGTTACCATAATATGGTAACATATAGGTGTAAGTCTATTGTACTTTATAGGAATTTATAGAATAAAATATATAAAAGGAGTATGTATGGCGATGCAAGAATTTGAAATTTTTCATGGGAAAAAATTATATAAAAGTGCTAATAATTGTAGATTAATCATTAATAGAACTATGTTTAATCAATTAGCTGATATAAATGTTTATGAAAGAAAAAATATATTCCATAAAATGATTACGTTCCTGCAAGAGCAAGTTAGTAAGGATCATGAATGGATTAAGAATAATGTAAAAGAGCTTAGTATCAATAATAAAGAACTTAATGCGACTATTAGTGCATCTATAAGCGGTGATGAATATAAGTGGTTATTTACTCATGCAAAATCATGTAATTTGTCGGTTGCTAAATTTTTAACAGCTTGTTTATATACATATTTTGAATTAAAAAATAACTGCTGATAAGGAGTGATATATATGATTAGTGATACTCTCATTGAAAATGTTTTTACACATAGACAAATTAAAAAACAGTTTAGTATTTATGTAGATGATATTAAAAAGTTAGAAAAAATAGAGTCTAATAAACGCAGATGCTCTATGATTATAATCATTGGTTCTATTATAGGATACCCTTTAATTTGGTTTGTTTTTAATTATTGGGGGTATCATTTTGGTTTTGCTTGTTTTTTCCTATTTATAATTTCTTGTATGGTAGCTATTAATATGTCAAAACAAGCTGAATTAAATACGATTAAGACTATAATATATTCATTTAAACAATATGTTATTCTCGAATTATTACATCAACAGGACACTATTAATTTTAAACACCCATTAGATGAAGTGGTATTTAGTGTATTTAATGATGTATTAGATGAAATACATATATTTGATTCATCAATTTATATAACGGATCATATCGGTTATACTGCTGATAAACAAATAAAATCTGTTACGTTTAAAAATGTTGATTCAGAAAAACTAAAAAAAATAATTAATCTTAATGCACTTGAACATTTTGACTATGCACCTATACTTTGAGGTGGGATTATGAAATTTGAAAAACTTGATTTTGATTACAGTAATTGGTATTTACAAAAAAGAGAAAAAGCAGTAAATGCCATTAAGAATTACTTTGTTAAGAGGGCTGATTTTTATAAAGCTTTATTTATCAAATATGCTAAAATTTGGTATATATTAGTTTTGATAGTATTTGTATTAATGGGATTTATGAAATCAAGATTATTCATAACACTATTTATTATTGGATTTTGTGTTTTTGGATATTTGTATCTATACCTCACTAGAAAAAAGCCATTAAAAAGGAAGGAACCTTCAAAAGATGAATGATGTATATCATAACAATAAGGCAGAATTTAGTCCTGATATTTTAGCTAATATACGTTATATAGGGGTTATGAAAATTGCCCTCTATGCAGAAATAGTGTATTGGGTATTAATGGTTCCATTATGTTTTTTTAAATATCAAGTATGGTGGCATGGTGTGATAACTTTCGCTCCATTACTTGTTTTTTTGGTAAGTAGCTTTATCGTTTATAAAAAAGAAGTAGAAGTTTTAAAAGAATTAATTCAAAAGAGTGTTATTGAAAATGTTTTGCGTGAAAGAGGAGAAACAGATCCAGATATTGAAAAAATCAATAGTTATGAACAACAATTACATAGGAAACATTTAAGATTAATGCTTCCTGTATATATCCTTATGATTTTAATATTCTATGGGTATCATTTATATGTGTATATAACAAAATAAAAATAAGTAGAACGGTTACTATTATAGTAGCCGTTTTATTTTTAATATTGTAATTATGTTGTTTTTATGTTATTATATATGTAGGAGGTAGCTCTCTATTTTATATATTTTTTTCTTTACTTAGGAGGTTATTATGGAAACTATTGTAGATGAAGTTGCTAAGTTTATTACTACTTATGGTTGGTGGATTATAGGTTTTCTAGCTACAATGTTAATTATTTCAATATGTTGTATTAAATTTAGAGATATATCATTTTGTATGGCTGAGACTTCTAAATCTGAATCTGAAAGAGTTGTATATGAAAAATGGCATGATCGATTTGAAAAGGTTGGTTTGTGTTTATGTAAAATTTCCATAATAATTTTTATATCTATTATGGCATGTCTTTTTATATCTATATTTTATTCCATAGTATTTACTAATAATCATGGGATAAATCAACAAAAAAAATACGAACAACGTATTAATAGTTTTGATTCATCGGCATTAATTGGTACGCAGGTGATTAAGATTTATAAAACAACTGATGATTTCCATACATATCAAACTACAGGAATTAAAGCAGGTTATAAGATTGTATCTGTTAATACTAATGATAAAAATGCTGTTGAAGTCATATTTGAAAAAATCAAATAAGTTTCATATAAAATGAAAAAGTAGGTAAACGGTTACTATTATAGTAGCCGTTTTTTTATTGTAAAAAAGTATTGTAATTATGTTGTTTTTATGTTATTATATATGTAGGAGGTAGCTCTCCTACATATATATTTTTTCTTTACTTAGGAGGTTTTATTATGAATGAGTTTTTAGAATTTTGTGGTATTCAATGGTGGTGGATACTGTTAGTTATCATTGCTCCTATTATATTTCTTATGCTTGAAAATGCATTTGATATCAGAGGATATGAAAATATAGCATGTATTTGTTTTTTATTAACATTTGTTTCTGTAATGGTAGTTATAGGTACCCCTATATTTTTCGTAAATCAATACATTAAATATGATTCTCATAAAGAATATATTAAACAGATTACAGAATTTGATACATCAGCTCAGGTTGGCACACAGGTCATTAAAATTTATAAAGGTATTGGTGATTTTAATGATTATAATTATTTAGCAAAAGAATCAGGATATAAAATTAATAATATATCTAGTAGAGCTTGTGCAGTTGAAATTATGTATGAAAAAGTTAAATAGTAGTATGTTTGTAAAGGAGATAGTTTTATGTATGAATGGTTTGCAGAATATGGACTATGGGTTGGTATTGGTATATCAATAATGTATGGTATTTCTACTATATGTTTGCATATTAGTGAACATGATGCCAAATTAAAAGAAGAATTTAAATGTAAAGATCAAAAAAGAATACGTAAAATAAATAATGTTGGAATAGTGTTAATGATATTAACACTATTTTCAGTAGTAAGTTGTATATTGATAGTATTATTCTATTTATTACCTGTACAACTAGAGAGGAAAGCAGATGTATTAAGGCAACAATATATTTATTCGATTACTGATTTTGATACATCAACTCCAGAAGGTGTGTATGTTGTAAAAAAATATAAAAGTATAGAAGATTTTAAAGAATATAAAGCATATGGTGAAAATGCAGGATATACTTTATATAAAGTAGATGAGAGTAATCAATCTGCTATAGAAGTTACTTTTAGGAAAGATAAAAAATGATATTTTAATTAAGAGCTAAATATATATAGGAACAAATAGTATGAATGAATATAATAAAATAAAGAAACTTGGACATTGTCCAGACTGTGGGTCTACAGAATTTATCATTCTAGCAAGGGTTAGAGGGAGCGTACCATATATAGAAAGTTTAATCGGTGAAGATTGTGACAATGATAGCATGTATGACGGATTAGATTATACATATAATCAATGGTGTGTGTGTGCAGGTTGTAATAAACGATTATTCAAATATATTGATTATGTAAATAGTCGTGAATTGAAATAATTTGTAATTTAGGAGAAAAATTTATGAAACAAATAAGTACATTAGATGCGAATAATATAATTCAATATCTTGATGCAAGTGAATTGGTATTTTTTTTAGCCATAAAAGATATAGAGCAAAAAACAATTGTTGATTTATTGCGTGACGGTTTAAGTTGTCATGATAATATTTCAGTTCACGATGATAATGGAATGGCTGTTACAATTAGCATTTTTTTATTAGGCTATAATTATCCATTTAAAGGGATTAACACTACTGTAGAACGCCTTAAAGCTGTAAATTTAGTGTTTAAATATTGGAAAGAAATAGGAAAAAATAAATCTAGAACCAAGGATCCATATAATTGTCGTGAGTTTATGAAATACCTAGACTCTATTAACTTTAGAAAGGCAGACTACTTAATTATTGGAAAACCTTAAATGAAATAAAGCGGACACTATAATGTGTCCGCTTTTTATTATAGCTATGTCTATATAGTTATAATTTAAGAGATAATTTAGCCATAGTCACATATTTTTTAACTACGTTTGCTATAATAATTACAAAAACTTATAAAATAAAGGATAATTAATTATGCAATCTGTAGTAGTAAAACCACAATATACCCTGTCTTTGACCTTATACGATAGGGGAGAACTTAATATGATTGATTTTACTCATTGGAATCATGTGAATATGCCGTCTTGGATATCTAAAATTGGCTATAATGAGTTCTGGGAGCGTTTTAGTAATGCTTTCTTAGTCTTATGTATCAATTTACCATTACCTGCTAATATAAGCGAAAAAAAAGCATTAGTATATATTAATCGATTTATTACTAAAGGAATTGATGAACGATTTACAACGACCTATTCTTGGTGTATTCAATCTGACGGTACGCAGGACGTGGTTAGAATTATGATGACAAGTTTAGATAAATTAACATTAGATTATGAACCCAATGAAGAAGAATATTTCTTAAAAAATGGATCTCACACCTACACATATAAAAAACATGATTTCTTAAAAACTAGTAAATGGCGTTTTCAACAAGATAATAATAGAGGCTTTTTCACCTATTCTAATATAGATAAACAATGGGCTAAATTATGGAATGATATTACGGAATAAAATCCTTCATCTTATTTTTATAATTTTCTTGTTGCCAAAGTTCATTATAGGGGTGTACAATACTATTAATAAATAAAAAAACAGCCCTTGATTGGTAGTTGGTAGCTACCAATCAAGACCTGTAGATTACAGGATCCATGAATATCAGACCATATTCACGAAACTTACTGTTTTTTCTTTTACAAAGATTATAGCATTTTACACGATTATTTTCAATATAAAAATTGGGAAAATAGGTAAAAAATATAGATTTTATAAGGAAAAAATAAACGATTCGCAAACAGTACGATATTCAACATCGTGCTGTTTTTTTATTTAGTCATATAAACTAAATAGCGAGTTATTTATAATAACAGTTGCCATTGACTAATAATGGAAAGTGGGAATGGATAAAATACTAACAACCTAGTACCACTACTGCCTGAGTCGGCAGTATAATCTAGAGTAGTATTGTACAGCTCAACTAAAGAATAATTGAGTACAGGGAGTCATTTTGTGTCAATGATCGTCTAAATGGCTACCTAAGAGGGGACAAGCAGGATTCATACCCTCATATGCCTAACCCAGATATAAATTATCTGGTACATTGGTTAAGGAGACTGCGGGGGCAAGCGTTTGCGAAGATAATTGTTAGTTATCATCAAGCGGAGAGCATTCAAATCTGGAAACGGATTACATGTGGAGTGAAACTATGGTGCGTGTTAAGAATGCATAGGTAATCATAAACCTATAGTCACGATCAGGCGATGGAGATACCTCAATAAGACGGCATCTTTTAATTGCGACAGATTTTCTCGTCAGAAATGACGGGAGAAGTCTGTCCTTCTGGATTTCCTAATTGCAACAACATCTTATTTTTTATCATAGGTATTTACAAGTTTTTTCTTGTTAATTTCTGCGGTTGATACCTTGAAATTAATCGGACTTTCTATATTGTGTGGTACTAGTGAGCGTAGCGAATCTGTGCTAACAATATAGAAAGTTACCAACGCCCCCAAGAATGGGGGCAGGCGGTAGGGGGTTGAAGCTAATATATAAAATAAAGGAGTCATATATGAAGTTAATTAAAACCACTTTAGAATGGTGTGCTGTAATACTAATATCATGTACAATTGCATTATTAGTACATGTATTCTTAATACAGCCAACAAAAGTTATGGGTGTATCTATGGAGCCTACATATTATCAAGGTAATTATTTATTAATTAATCGATTAGGACGTATAGTAGATGCTAAATTAGAACATGGTGATATTGTTGTTATCGATAGTCGAATTGATCATCAGCGTACATTTATTGATGCTATTAATGACTCAATGAACGATTTTATTACTATGTTTAAAGTAAGAAATGCACGGCAAAATATGTGGGTTAAACGTGTAATTGGACTTCCTAACGATAAAATCAGAATTAGTAACGGTAAAGTATATGTAAATAATGTATTATTGGTTGAACCATACATTAAAAATGCAACACAATCAGATTCAACAGATGAATTTATTGTTCCTGCAGGAATGGTATACATTATGGGAGATAATAGGGAAAATAGCCATGATTCAAGAAAAATCGGACCAGTACCTATAGATCATGTATTAGGTGTTGTATTGATTAAAATTTAATATAAATAAATAGAGCAGGGAATTTATCCCTGCTCTATTTATAGCTTTTTTTTATATATTTTTCCCCCTAAGAGGTACTTCTAATATACAGTAAATCATAGCAATAGTCAATTCTTTATCCATGCTGTTTATCCTTCGTAATCTTGAATATAACCAAGCATCAGCATCTTAATCAAGGTGCTTTCTCTCTCACGTAACTCATTAGCTAATTCTTTAATATAGCTATTTAAGTTTTGATCCAATGTAATCGTACGCATAATATATTCTGCTTTTGGGGAGCGAATCATTGTTACCTCCCCATTATGCTTCATGCAATTCCGAATAGCTTCGGAACCTAATTTATTTCTACTAATACTTGTATTAGATTTAAAATTCTCAATTAAATCTAATTCATTTTGTGTGAAATAAATCGACTTAATTACTTTTTTATTATTCGTTTGTTTTACGGTTAATGGAGCTTGTGCTACAAATTCTGATTTACTTGTAGCTGTAGAAATTTGTTTTTTATTTTTTGATGTTCTAAATTTCATTTATCTATCCTTTTCATATGCTTCTTTAATTCATTGGTTAAACTAATAATTTCTTGTCCTGCAGGAGATGTAGGTGATAATTCAACCGTATTTCTACCTAATGAATAAGCCTCTTTATAGGCTTTTCTACTACCTAACATAGTATCTAATAAATTAAACTCAAATTCTTTTTTAATTAATTCTTTTAAAAGCTCTATTTCTTTTTTAGCTCGTAAATTGACGTTATTTAAGAGTACGAATGTTTTTTTTCTTTGAATAATATCACTAGAATTTAAAAGATCATTGAAATCTTCTAATCCAAAAATTTCTACCTGACTCAATGCAACTGGCGTAATAATTAGATCTGCAACTTCTAATCCTTTTCTGATTACGTCATTATCCATACCTCCACTATCAATGATAAGGTGGTGTTTTGGATTTGATTTATATTTTTCAATCAGTTCATCTGTAAGATGATTATAGACTGGTAAGGTATTTAATCCTTCCTCCTCTCTCAATTGGAAGAAACGATTGCTAGATTGTTGAATATCTAAATCTAGGATTGGTGCTGCAAATGCAATACTTAAATTTGTTGCAATTGCAGTTTTGCCTACCCCACCTTTGGTGTGGGCTACATTGATTATCATAATGACAACCTCCTAAATAAAAAGTAGTAGTTCAGTTAATTCTAATCTGTAATCACATTATAACATAAGTGTAATATAATTACAACATAAAAATAATATTTTTTATATGTTAAATACGCTTTATTTTTCTAAAACCATTAGCTGTTATTAGCTTTTTACCACCTTTATCTAAATGGAACCAATTACCAATGATTGTACCAGTTCCGATCACTTCTTCTGCTTTAGGGTGTTTTCTTGTTCCGCCCCAAACAAGATATTCGCACTCCCACCGTTCTTCTTGTTTGTCTAATTTTGTTTCTTTTTCTAAAATAGTTTGTTCAATTAAGTGGTTGATCGTATCAAGTGTTAAACTATCAATTGCATCTTCGTCGATACTATAAAAGTCTGTTTTATTATAATGAGAGCTGGTGTGATGCCAACTACTACATCTTAAGAAATGCTTACGCATTACTTTTATGCTAATTTTTTTAAACTTTGTAGTATCAATCATTGGTAAATTAAATTCTTTTTGATATTGATTGATTTCAGAAATAATGTCTGATTTTTTCCATTTAGAAATAGGTTTTTCTCCAATATGATAAGCCTCTACAGCATTATTACTCATACTATAATTATGATATCCTGCCATATTATCACTCCTTTAATAAGATTATATCTATACTATTATTATAATATATAAACAACATAATTACAATATAAAAATACTATTTTATATAAAAATAGTACCTTACCATAATAGTAAGGTACTACTTTATTATCTACTAAATGTCATTGATTTAGATTTCTGTTTTTTTTCATCTCTTTCATGGGCTTTGTGTGGAAAGCTCATACGAGTTGAAAATCTGTAAGCTTCGTATTTACCAATAACAACATGATCATACATTTCTTTTTTTAATGCATTTGTTTTAGAAATTAAATTTTCTGTCAGGTTGAAATCTTGGTGTGATGCTCTTGAATTCCCACTAGGGTGATTATGCGTAATCATAAATCCCTTTATTTTATTGTCTAATAATTTATTTTGTAATAATCGAAAATTAACACATGAACTATCAATATCACCAGTTCCTAATAATTCTATTGATTTTATAATATTATTTTTATCATAAAATAATGCAATTACATTTTCGTGTGGTGAATATTGCAATGCATTTATTAATAAGTTATCAATTTTAGATTCGTTTGTTATTGATATCTTCTCTTTAATAATTTTATTTAAATAATGATTTTTTAATATGTCATTAAATTCATAATATCCGTTTAGTGAATCTAATCTATATTTATATATAAGATTAGTATTTAATTTTTCAATATTATTAAGCAGTTCTTTTTCAGATAATTGTTTTTTCTTTATTAAATCTCCACAGTGTGCTGTTTCGTAAAATACTTCATTTTCATTAAAAGTGATGGATTCTAGGGGATATATTGATAATGTACTTGCATATGAAGATATTGTTTTATTTGCATATGAAGAGTTACTAATACTTACAATGCGATGGGTATTTGGTTTATTAAATATAATCGGTAATTCGTTGATATCATGTATTGTATTCGCTTCTATTAATTCGTTTCTGGAAGTTAGATGTAATATAATTGATGTTTTTTCTGTTGGATATAATTCATAAGTTTCTATAAGTTCTTTGATATCATCTGGTGCTGAAAGATTATATTTTTTTTTATTTTGATAATGCTCTTTATATTCTTTTGCTAAGGAAAATATATCTTCAAATGCTTTATCTTCACTTTTTAGCTTTTTTATAAATTCTGTTTTATTTTTGCAATCAAATATATTATATATTGATTTACTCATTATTTATTTCCTTATGCTTCAACACTAACTTTAGTATTTCGTGTAGATCAACTACTTTTGGATCTAATGGATTTTTATCCATGTAGTCAAACAGCTCTGCAGGTGTTGTGACATTAAACTCTTTTAACAATGCATCTAACATGATAAGCCTCCTACTCTGTTAAAGGATTATTATGAGTAATTTCTTCTAATACTTTTATTTTCACTGTAGGTCTAACAGTTGCAATAGCACATCTAAACACTCTATCGCCGTCTCTCCATAAAGTATCAGGATCTTCTTGTAGTTCTAACCACAGCGAATCATTTTCTAATTCAAATAATGAAATATCTCCGCCTGCGTTGATTGCTATAATCCAATTATCTCCAACTTCAAAATCTTCTTCTAAATAATCATTAGCCAAAAGCCATAGGGTTTGAACATCGACTAATTTATCACCTATTTCTAATCCTAATGCTTTAGCTAATAATTTAATAACATATATAGGTGGTTCGGATATACCGTTTTCCCATTCTTCATAAGTAACAATAGGAATATTACATTCAAATGCTAACTCTTTTTTTGTCATATTCAGTTTTTTTCTAAAATCTTTTAAGGTTTCAGCTACAGTTAGTTTTTGTCCTTCATCATTCCATGTACACAACATAAATCAATTCCTCCTCATAGCATACGTTCTTTTTTATATCGATTAATAATTTTATAAAAACCACTACTAGATAAATTCAGTCGTTTCATAAAAGCAACGGCTGTTATTTTTTTATTAATCCAATCTTTATACCATTGATCCATTTCTTCTGGGTATTGAAATCTAGGTCTGCCAAATTTAACACCCCTCTTTTTTGCCTCTAAAATTCCCTCTGAGCGACGTTTATTACTCCTGATGTATTCTTGTTCAGCCTGTACTGTTAGTACCTCAATAAGTAGCGTATTTATTAATTCTAGAATATTTTTTTCAAACTTTCCGTATTCTCCAAATTGAATCATGGTTGTTGGAACGTCTAAAAAGTGTACAATGACTCCTTGATCTCTGAAATATTCTAATTCTTGTTTTATTACATCTTTTGTTCTTCCAAGTCGATCTAATTCATGTATATATACATGATCGCCTTTTCGTAATGATTGTTTTAGAGCATCTAATGCAGGGCGTGATGAAGATGTACCTGTTATTTTATCTGTATATATATATCTAACGTCATCAACATATTTTGACAACTCTTCAATTTGACGTTCAAGATTTTGTTCTTTGGTAGATACTCTTGCATAGCCAAATTTCACAATGTTAGTTTGCATGGTAAAAAGCCTCCATAAAATGATTATACTTTGTGAGTACAAACAAAATCAATTAGATATAGTTTGTAGAGGTTTTATGACTATAAAATAAAAGTACCCATAAAAGGGTACTTTTATGGATATTATTTTGTGAAATTAAAATTAGTTTTTTTTATGTTAAACCAAATTTTTTGTAATTCTGGTAATCCAGTTGATGAATTTTGAGCATAATAAATTTTTTCATCAACAACTTCTGCTTCCTCTTCTGTCATTTGGAATGATTCAACTAAGTTCCAACATAATTCATCTAATGCTTTAGAAATTTCTTCGTGTTTTGGACTATAGTATTTTTGTTTCATGAGTTGTTCCTCCAGTAAAAAATAGTAGTTGTTAGTCCGTCTAATCTATGATATAATTATAACATAAAAACAATACAATTACAATATATAGTATGTGAATTTATAATAAGGAGGTGGGCGTATGTCTAATCGTTTCTCGGTAAGTAATGAGATTTTAAGTTGGCTACCTAAATATAGTGGAAAAGGATATGAAGCGTTTTATGCACGATATTCTAAATACGATGAATGGCTTGAAGGAACTTTGAATCCAACGTTTAATCAAATAATGGATTTAGCTATTTTTTCAAACGTACCTTTAGGTTATATGTATTTGCAAACCCCACCTAATATAGCTGAAAAAGAAATTGCCGATTTTAGGAGAGTAAATGGTGTAGAAGAGAGTACACCTTATAGCCCTGAATTGAGAGATACAATTTATGATATGCAAATCCGTCAAGATTGGTTGAGCGAGTATCGTAAGCTAAATTTAGCTATGGATGAAATATCTTACATAGGGGAATTTTCTCAAGATATGAATATTAAGCAATTAGTTGAAAAAGCTTATTCTTTATTAGGTATAGAAAAAGGATGGCAAATTCGAGAGGATGATCCGTTCGCATTTATACGGAATCATCTTGAAGCTATTGGGATTACGGTTTTTGTTAATGGTGTTGTTGGTTCCAATAATAAACGTAAGTTGTTAGTTGAGGAATTTAGAGGTTTTACATTACTTGATCCTTATGCACCTATTATTTTTATAAATGGTAGAGACTCGAATAATGGGAAGTTATTTACGCTGATTCATGAGTTTTGCCAGATTCTGTTGGGTAAAGAAGGTGTTAGTGATAGTAGTTCTGAACCTTACTGTAATATGTTTGCTGGTGAATTCCTTGTACCAGAGCCTTTATTTCACTCTAGATGGAGTGAATCTCCAGAAGCGTATGAACAAATTGCGAAATATTTTAAGGTTAGTCAGTATGTTATATATCGGGTAGCATTAACACATGGCTATATCACTCAACGACAATATCAGTTTTTAGTAGAAGAATTTGAGCAAAATTTGGAGAATATACCTGAGCGTACACATCGAGGTGGAGGTAATTTCTATGCGACTGCTCATACTCGTTTGGGAGAGGCTTTTAGTCGCACTGTTGTTCAAGCTACTAAATCAGGAATTTTGGCTTATAGAGAGGCTTATGAATTACTAGGATTACAGGGGAATACTTTTTCTGAATATGTAAATGAATATGATTTTTAGAGGAATGGTTTTAATTCCATAAATAAAATATATTAAAAATCAACAATATAAACAGTAGCTGATATTAACATCAGCTACTGTTTATAATTTTATTGAGTGGTGCGAATGGCTCAATAGATATGCTGCATGGATCATCGACCGCCCTGCGAGCTTCTGCCCCATACAGCTAATATATACTCTGATTACAACGCACCACATGCCCTGCTGTAGGCAGGGCGTAAACCTTGAAACAGAGTTTATCTAAAAAAAAGAGAATGACTATATCTAATTACTTTATCATATTGCTTTTAGGGTAGTGGGGTGTCCGCTATTTATTGACAAGGAAACGTCCTGTTGCGGTTCGTTTGTTTACCTCTTTAAGTGTAGAAAAAAGAACATAAAATATACTGATTTTTGTAATTTGATATTGTAATTATGTTGTTTTTATGTTATTATATATATAGGAGGTAGCTCTCCTGCATATATATTTTTTCTTTACTTAGGAGGTTATTATGGAATTAAAACAATCTCAATATTGGCGGAATCAAGTAAGATTAGCTTTTGCTAGACGCCATACATCAAGTATTGCTAAAGCAAGTTTGAAAAATAAAATTGAACAAACAAGGCGTTCAGATGCTATGGAAGAAAAAATCAATAATAAGGCTAAAGAATTAATTGATATGTTTGAAAATGATCCAGATAAAGATGAACTTTCTTGTATGGTGTGGATTAAATTAAATTGTGAATACCTTTTTGAAAAATCATTATATCTAGATAATGAACTCAAAAAAGAACTTGAATTAATGTATGATACGATTAATAAAAATATACATAATTTTTTAGGTGAATTTTGTCTTGATATGTTTTCATTGACAAGTAATAAATTAAATAATGATATTACTAATGATACAGTAGACTCTTTAACTAATTTATTTAAAAATCATAAGGAAAGAGATACTTTTACGTTCTTATTGTATTTAAATAGAAAGATTGATAAATTATTGAAACAAAATCATTCAAAGCAAGATAAACAAAAACTAAAAGCATTACAAGAAGCTGTATTATCTAAAAAAGAAGATAGAAGAAAAATTTTATTTAATAATTAATGCGTATTAAAATATTAGGAGCTACTTTAATGAAAGTGGCTCTTTTTTATATAGAAAATATGTTGTTTTTAGCTTGTGGTTCTTTTATAGATTCATTGTAAAGTATGAATCACAGATACCTTTTTTTATAAGTTGTATTATGCTTAGTATATTTGCTATAACTTGGATAATGGTATTTATTAAGCAAAAAAAAGTAGCTGATAAAAATATCAGCTACTTTTTCTGTATAAATTCGAGAAGATTTATACAACTCTTTTTGTAAATTTATTATAATTGATTATTCAATAAATGTCAAATTTTATTAAATATATTAAGTGGTGCGAATGGCTCAAAATTAGCTGTATGGATCCTTGACCGCCCTGCGAGCATCGGACCCATACATTTAATATATACTCTGATTACAACGCACCACATGCCCTGCTGTAGGCAGGGCGTAAACCTTGAAACGTAGTTTAATTGAAAATAAGAGAATGACTATATCTAATTACCATATCATACTGCTTTTGGGGTAGTGGGTTGTCCGCTATTTATTAACAAGAAAATGTCCTGTTGCTGTTCGTTTGTTTACCTATTGGAGCGTAGAAAAAAAGAACATAGAATATACTGATTTTTATAATTTAATATTGTAATTATGTTGTTTTTATGTTATTATATATGTAGGAGGTAGCTCTCTATTTTATATATTTTTTTCTTTACTTAGGAGGTTTTAGTATGAATGAGTTTATAGAAAAATATACTAATCAAGCTAAACAAATGATTAATACTTTTCAACATAAGGAGATTTATCCTTCTGACTTAGAAGATATTTCTATATTAAGAGGTAAGATTCTTTTATTAAGTGAATTATGTGAAAATAGAGATACCGCTTTAGAATTATTAATGGTATCAGAAGATCTATATTCATTAGCATTTACAAAGAGGTTTAAAGATGCAATTTAGTGTTAAAGATAAATGGAATACAACAACAATGCATATTGGTAAACCAAGTTCAGTTATGTATGCTATTGTTAGTTTGATAAAATTTAAAACTGGAAAAGATGTACAGTTTAAAAGAGAAATTGATACATTTACTATTTATTATAATAACGAACTATATTCCACATATTCTATTGATGTAATTAATAATGAAGTTGATAGATTTGTAAAAGATATTAATGCATTAGCAGAAGGCGTTATAGTTATTAAAAAAGTAGAATAGTAATTTAAAGAGGTGGCTCTCTTATATATTTTTTTATCATTTTAGGAGGTTTCTATGAATCCTGAACAAGAAGAGGCATTAGAAGTATTAAAAGGTGTTATGAGAGATTATTCAAAAAGAAAAGAAGTTATAAAACTAATGGAACTAAGATCACATTTAAAAGAATTTATTACAATAGATGTAGAAGAAGATATTTTAAATCAATCAAAAACATTATGTGTATTAATTGATAAAAGCATTAATAAGCATATGGAAAAAATATATAAAATATCAGTTTCTAAATTAGCAAATAAAGATAATAAAATTACTCATTAAATAAAAGCCTACTATCAATTAGATAGTAGGCTTTTATTATATAACCGTTACACGGTCAAACTTCACTAGATAAGAGTTTTGTTTGCCAAACCGCTAAGCGGACAGCCTAGTGATGAAGTGGTGCGAATGGCTCAATAAATAACCTGCATGGAGCATCGACCGCCCTGCGAGCTTCTGCACCATACAGCTAATATATACTCTGATTACAACGCACCACATGCCCTGCTGTAGGCAGGGCGTAAACCTTGAAACGTAGTTTAATTGAAAATAAGAGAATGACTATATCTAATTACTCTATCATACTGCTTTTAGGATAGTGGATTGACCGCTATTTATCAACAAGGGAATGTCCTAGTGTGATTCGTTTGTTTACCTCTTGGCTTGCAGAAAAAGAACATAAAATATACTGATTTTTATAATTTTGTATTGTAATTATGTTGTTTTTATGTTATTATATATATATAGGAGGTAGCTCTCCAATATGTATATTTTTCTTTACTTAGGAGGTTTTACTTATGACACTTAAAGAAAGCTTTGATAAATGGTTAGAGCGTATTATGGAGGAGGCAGAGGAAGTTTGTTCTGTATATAAAAACGCTCATAAGGAATCGGAACTTGAATATGTAAATGAGGTCAGAGGACAATTATATTTATTTCTTGATATTTGTAGGGAATGTGAAGAATATAAAGAAACCATTCCGAAACTAAAAGCAGTTTACGATGATTTAACTGAAATAGTGGGGTGGTAATAATGTATGATATATGTCAACTTTTATTATCAACACTAGATGAATGTTCTAGTGTTGATAATAAAGTAAGAGAAACGATTGAATTAGCGTTTAATCGTGATGAAGAAATGTTTAATATATCATCTTCTTTTATTGATATGTTAAATCAAACTGCACAATTGAATTTTCTTGAATTAATTCCTGATTGGTTTGATGAGGAAATAAAAGGAAATAAAATTATTGAAAACTGTCTATGGGAACAACTAAAACCATATAAAAGTGGTTGGGTTAGGTTAAACTATGATAACAGTTACATTTATTTGGATTTATCTTATTTAGAAGAAGAATATAATTTAGATTTTTCTTCTTTGTATCAGTATATGGAGAGTTATTAATCATATGAAAAGAGAAAAACAGATTAAAAAAGCACTTAAAAAAGTAAATATTATTAATTATATTGTATCTAGCTTAAATGCTCGAGAGTTAAAAAAAAGAGGCTTATAATAAAAAATATCCTCAATAGCTAATTTGCTATTGAGGGTATTTTTTTATAACCGACCTACGGACAGCATAGCTGATGAAGTGGTGCGAATGGCTCAAAAATAGCTGTATGGATCCTTGACCGCCTTGCGAGCATCGGAACCATACAGCTAATATATACTCTGATTACAACGCACCACATGCCCTGCTGTAGGCAGGGCGTAAACCTTGAAACGTAGTTTATATGAAAATAAGAGAATGACTATATCTAATTACTCTATCATACTGCTTTTAAGGTAGTGGATTGACCGCTATTTATTGACAAGGGAATGTCCTGTTGCTGTTCGTTTGTTTACCTCTTGAACGTAGAAAAAAGAACATAAAATATACTAATTTTCATAGTTTTATATTGTAATTATGTTGTTTTTATGTTATTATATATGTAGGAGGTAGCTCTCCTA
>ERZ772930.37-NODE-37-length-53496-cov-5.65266_pt1 | contig 53496 bp, 48 predicted proteins | sample MGYA00511685_ERZ772930 | MGnify/ENA primary metagenome ERZ772930 (study PRJEB29015, sample SAMEA2738053) | human oral metagenome | biome: human oral; feature: human-associated habitat; material: saliva | place: China | collected 2226 ... | reverse complement strand
AAAATGTCATTGATTAGAAATTGCAGATTAAAACTGAGTAAATCCAATTTAATTTTTAAAGCACTTATTTGAAGTTCTGTCAAATCAATAAAATTGAAATTACGTTTAACTTCATGAAGTCCAATTTCAAAATATAAAGATTTTTTTGTTTTAAAACCATTTTCATCATATTCTCCTATAATAATATTGAGAGGAGAAACTTTGACTTTAATATTTTCATAAAAATCAAAGATAAAAGGTTTAAAATTATATTCTTTACTTTTGATTAAAAACCTAGATAATTGATATATTATAAATTCATTTTTATCTAAAATATTATAAAATTTTTGATTTAGACTTTCATTAGTATCCATAGTTTTTATTATTAAATTGTTTTAAAAGTGCCTGAAACGAGACTCGAACTCGTAAGAACATTACTGTTCAAAGGATTTTAAGTCCTTCGTGTTTGCCAATTTCACCATTCAGGCTGGTATATACTATAACCCATCCTCAACCTCTGTTATAGTATATGAATTTATTACAAAATTATGGCTTCTGGCTGGATGGTTCTGTAATAATTCATTTGTTTTTTAAAATTGGTTGTAACATTACCAATGCAGCTGAGAATAAATAATTTGCAACTTATTTAATCTCATTACTCCAAGAGCTGAATTCTAAATTACCTTGACCTCTATGGATGTATATCAAGAACCTAATAAGACTTAGGATGCTCGAGAGACTGAACAATTATCTCTCCATTTTTACATGTTTATTTTACACCAATATACTCTAACATGCAAAAAAGTATATTACCGACTTACTACAAAAATTTGTTCCGTATTTTTGAGTAAGATTTTAAATGTTAAGGTAGTACGTAACCAAGAAGACGTTCTGCTTCTTTACCAAAAGCAATCTTCAAATTGTTACGCATAAGATTTAAATTTATAGCAAAGATTTTGTAAACAATCTCTACTTCAGCACTTTTAGACTTGTGAATAGTGCTAGTTACAAGTTTTACACCTTTTTCAGAGATTTTAATTTGTACGGAACCTCTACTAGTGTAAGACAAAATGAGGGCACATTCACTGGAATTCCAATGCATTTCAACATTACCTCGTGTAGGAAAAGCATTTTCAATGTATCGTGAGTTTTCACGAACTAATACTTTTTGAAACCAATCAAGCATTGCTTGATTATCTTTACAGAATTTTTCAAAAAGATTTAAATGACGAACCATAGGTTCATTAGTTTTATCGGATTTCTTGAAATTCCGTAAAACAATAGCTGATGTATTCATAAGTTGACTGAAAAAAGTGTAAGTACATTATAAAAATGCACTTACACAAATGAACTGTTTTAGTTGACTGTTACTTAGCAAGTTTAAGTTGAAACATTTTCACCATCAATTCTCCAGCAAGGAAAGTGAGAGTTTCATCAATGAACTTGCAAAGAAGTTGTTTCTTTTTCAAGTTAGCCATTGAAAATGCGTGTGATAAAGGAGTGAAGAAAACATCAGTTCTTTGAATGGTTAATCCCCAATCATCTACTGGAGATTTCAAAGTGATTTCATGAGGGCACACTTTGATTTCAATTTCCTGAGTTTTTTGTTCTTTGTTTTCACTGATCACAGCTTTGTGAGTGTACACTACACGAAATTCTTCGTTGATAACTTCAGGACAGTCAAGAAACTTTTGAAGGTTACCAATCATTTGTGCATTGTAATCTATCACTTTGAGTTGAAGTTTTTCAATCTCACAAGTCAAAGCATAAAGACGAGGTGAAACTTCTACAATGAATGCTGTTTCCATAAGAAAAAGTGTTTTGAAAGTAAAAAACCTAGAATAGTATTATTCTAGGTTTTCACTTATGTGGTTGTTTAAAACTGTTGTTGCAAGTAGTTTGCAAATTTTGCAAGGTTCTGAGAAAGACGAACAAACAAGTCTGATGTTACTTCAATGTCTTCAAAAGAACTGTCAGGGTCAATGTCAGAAAACATAATGCCATCACCAAGAATGACAATACCTGCTTTATGACCAGCATCGTCTAACTCAAAAAACGTTACACGATCTTGTGACAAAGTGATTTGGTTGTGTGAATTCTCAAAAGTTTGAGAAAATTCTAAACCATTTGCTTCTGCAAGTTCAAAGAAGTTTTGAATGAACTTGATTGTTTCTGCGTTAGCACGAACAAGGTGAGATTGCATAATCTCAAGCTTAGCATAAGCTAACGAACAAAAAATACTTTTCATGTTCTGAAAAATTAGAGTGATACTTGTGCTGGAAACGGGACTCGAACCCGTACAATCGCAATGATTAAGGGATTTTAAGTCCCTCGTGTCTACCTATTCCACCATTCCAGCTTATGTGTGATATACTAATACCACACAAATAAAACCTGACTACAAAATTTTACATCACAATGAGCCTTTTTGTGAAAACGTATTATTTAAGTAAATTTAAAATAATACAGAACTAATACGGATTCTATATTATTGTAAATAAAAAATAGAAGTAAGTTTTAAATGAGCAGGACTTTTGAACGTGGAACTAGGAATCGAACCTAGACTGACATGCTTACAAAGGCAAGTGCTTTAACCATTAAGCTATACTACGAAGTAACTCAGTTAATGACTATCTATTTTTTATTAGTGGACCTCACGAGAATCGAACTCGTATTTCTTGCTTGCAAAGCAAGTATTCTAGCCATTGAATTAGAAGCCCTAATGCTAAGTCAACTGTATCCTTAGCTGGTGTGATTTAATAGTTTAAAACTATAAGGAGTTTTGTTTTAACGCAGGGTCACACTTTCCACCTAACCCCGAACAGAATTCCTAATTGGAATTACATGCTTTGCAGCATGTATTCCAAATTAGAAATCAAGAGATATTTGTACTGATTAAGAACAATTTCATTTGCATCTTTATCAGTAGATTGGTCTACCCAATAAGTCAAAGGTTCAGTATTCAAACCTGCTACATTACCCAAGAAAACTTGATCAGGAGTCATGTTAGCAATGTTATCAGTTCTGAACATTCCATACTTGTTAGGACCAAAGTTGTTGCATTTAAGACCTGCATTCCACAACTGCTTGTGGAGGAAGAACACGTTCATTAGGTCAGTAGCTTTGCGAAGCTCTTCGATGAAGTGGTAGAACTTTTCACGTCTTTCGTCTTTTTGACGTTTTTCAAGACGAGTAACGTGAGTGTAGGCAACTGCTACAACTACGAGAACTACGAGAGCGATGAGGAAAGAAACGAGTGTAAACATCTTATTACTGTTTTTAATTTGTTTGTTATTGATGTAATCAACACTTACGATAGTATTGATTGTTATAGAATACCCCAAGTTTTTTATAACAAAAAACTGAGATATTTTGGTAATTCCTTGTTGAAAATGTTTTAAGGAATTAAAATGGAATAATAACTTTTAAAGTTTCCTGTCTAAGTGATTCCAAAATAATTTCAGGTGATTGAGCTAAATCATAGCGATAAGCTGTAAGTTTTACTGAAGTTTTATCTACAATGGTTTTACGATAACTTTCTTCAGTACAGATAAGAAAATCTGTAGAAACTTGTTGATGTTCACCTAAAAAAATTGGATAGCATTTATGTTTTGTTGAAGATGTGATTGTTGTGTAAATGCTATGAATGTATCTTAGAGGAAAAAGAATTTTATCCCATTCTGATGAAGAAATTGGAAGATCGTTAAACATTCTATTCCAAATGTTAATTGGAATTGGAGTGTGATTCCAATTGAATTTGTCCCATTTTGTCATCAATGTTTCATACACTTCTTGAGGAGTTTTTTGAAGTGTATGAATAGCATGATATACAAAACAAGCTACTGCAAAAGGAGTAACACCTTTCCGATTCCACATGTCATTTGAAATGTGACAATCTTTACACAATTTTTCATCAATGATGATTTGTCGATGAAATTCGTCAAACATTTATGTAGTGTTTAATGTAATGAAGAATGAGTGTTAAACACTCACTCTTCAAAACATGAATGGAAAAGGATTATTCCTCAAAAACATTGTAGGATTTGAGAGTACCTCCAAAGTCATGAGCAATACACATCAAGTGTTGTTCAAGACGTTGAGTTTTACTCATCTGTTGCCAAACAATTGTTGGATTTTTACCAGCAATTTTAAACCATTCAGGACAACTGTTGCCATCTGTCATATGGTTGTAAGCTTGCTTCGAAAGATTCAACTTTTGAAGAATAGGTTTGCACTTCCTAATGTGGAGTTTTTCTGAAGTGGAATTCCCTTGAGAATTTGTCACTACAGCTGAAAAAGTTTCAGTCATTCCTTCAATCGGTTCAGTGCAGTCACTGTTTTTGAAGCACAGTTGCTTGCTGAACATTTTAGCACCTGGTGCTACAACGATCAGACTTACTTTGGGTTCGTACATATTGTTAATTAACTTAACTTTGGTTGTTCTTTGATGATGAAGAAAAAACTACGACTTCTGATAAGTTGTTTAAAACAGTAAGTTAAAACACTATCATAAGTACGTTTGCAAACTCTTACATGGTTGTAATTGAAACCATAAAAAGTACATACAAAACGATGCTTAGTTTGAGGATCTTCGATCTTGAAAAGATTTTCAACACCATACACAATCAAACCAAGTTTAGTAATTAACCAAAGGAGAGTACTAAACCAGTTTGATTGATTGATGGAGCCAGAATGAAGCCACATAAACTCTTGAATTGTGGCAACACTAAAAAGGATCACATAAGTAATCCCTTTTAGTATCGGATAGTAAGCTTTCATAGATGTTTGATTTCTGATGCAGTGAGTTTTTTGAATACACTATATTCACCACCCTCTTCGATTGAAAGAGTTTTGATGGTGGAAATTGCTTCACTTATAGTGGAACAAAGAGCTGCCAATGTTCCACTATAAGTTTCAATTACTACGTATTTTTCGTTCATAAGGCATTACCTCTTAAATTATTTGCGAATAATTTCCATAGTTGAACCTAAACGTAGTGCTTCTGCTTCAGTAAGTTCGATGAGTTTGTCAAAACATTTCACAAAGTATGTGGGTTTGACTGGAGTACGTTGTGAGATTGAACGAACTTCATCTATGTTCTTTTGATGCCAGTTTTGAATGTGAGTTCTTCTGACTGCTTTTGAAAGTGCATAGTTTTCTGAACTGCACAATCTGTTGGAGTTAAAACGTTGTCTCATTGTTTGTTAAGTTTTTGAAGTGTTTTGAAAGTGTTTTTATTTCTAAAAGTTACATAGAATACTAAAGGTACGTTTCTATGTAACAATTAGAAAAACATCTTAACAAAACAAATTAATGGTTGTCAGGAATAAACTTGTAACGGTTTAAAATGTGTTTTGATTGGTCATGCCAATTTACAAGAAAAAATCCTGAATGAGAGACACTTACATAACTGTTACGAAACACATATTTATTGTTTGAACTGTCAGTGATAATGTCTTTTAGTTGAGTGCCTTTTATACAAAACAAATCATTCATAATTCGCAACTTTCAGAGGTTGTAGAAACAGTTTGACAAAAATGACGAACTGTGTTTACAAAATATTGAAAGGTTTGAATGGTGAATGAAGTTTTCGTGAGGCTTTGTGTGTGCATGTGTATGCACGTGTGTGCGTATGCCCGCCCGCGATAGAGTCCCTTTTTCTTTGTTGAGTTTTCTTTCTTTATTTATTTCTTTCTTTTAAAGGGAGTGTGAGGGAAACTTTTCGTTCTTTCTTTTTTCTTTCTTTACTCACTTTCTTTTTTGAGGGTTTTCGAGGGTTTTTCACAGGTTTTTAAGCCTGTTTAAACCTCTTTGAAAGGATGAAAAAGTTTGAAAAGTATGGAAACTTGGTCTTTAAAGGAATTTAAAAGGGTTTTGAGAGAGAAGTGGGTTGAGGGTCCAGTCCCACTATAAAACTCTCTCAAATCGCTTTAAAAGTGCCTTTACGTCAAAGTTACAGTCTATCTTCCCTATCCGTTTTGTCATAAAACTTCAATTTTCTCTGTTTTTTAGGTTTTTTGTCCTTAAAAACTTTTGAAAAATCGATTGTTTTGTATGAATCACCTGTGAACTTCATGAGTTTGCTAGTGTTTAAAGGATTTTGAGGTGGTTTTGTGCAGTAGTTTACAACCAAAGTTTGAATGTGTTTGAACACACTACACTGTACTACTCGATATTCTACACTAATTTTACAACCAATGTAGTTTAGCGAATTATTTTGACAAAATAAAATCGAAATTAACGAAGCATTTTGACAAAAATATTCGTAACTTTTCAAGGTAAATCACAAAGAAATACCTCGAAAAGTTGCGAATTTTGTAGTGCAGTTGCTTTCGTGTTTTTACAAACACTTTACAAACTAAAAGGGATAATAAAAAAAGTAGTCTATTCCGAAGAATAGACTACTAATTTTAGCGGTTTGACATACCCCACAGTTTCACCGTGATAGTACGCTGCATTCCTGCTGTGTACTCCTGGTTGCTCTTGGCACTGCTGTTCGTTTTGGCAACGAACGGACGTACCGCTACACCGAGATAGGTGAGAGTGCGACCGTTGAACTCGCCTCTATCGGCAATGTCGAGGAAGTCGAGGAACTTGCGAGTTGAGGGCTGGAAAACGTTCGAAAACTTGAAATCTTCGACTACCTGTGCCGTAACTTGTTCCGTCGTCTTTTCAGACATACGAGCACCCGACTCGTTAGGGAACGAACCCGAAGTTTCGTAACCCACGAGCGACGAAATACCCATCACTTGCTTGATGGAGATTTCTGCACCCTCTTCGGTCGTGAACACGGCATAACCGATGGTTGCACCATTGATATTGCGTGTTACCCAAGCTGCACCCGAAATGGTGAACTTTTGACCGAGAGCGTAACCGTTAGAGCCGATTACTTGCTCTTCGAGCTTTTGCTTTTCTGCGTCCGTTTTGCCTTCGAGGGCTTTGTTACGGAGAGAGTTTGCACTTTCGAGGTTCACGTCCCTTTGGCCGTTGTTGGCGTTGTTGTTTGTAGCTGACATAGTTGTAACTATTAAACTGAGTTTGTAATAAAATAATTGAGTAGAATATACTTACTTACTTTGTTTTTTCCATTCAAGTATGTGGGGGGGAATAGTGGGGTTCTCTACCCTCCCCCATATAACTTTCAAAAAATTTTGAATTTTGCATTTTCAGACTATTAAAAAATTTAGTATAATGAATTCAGTAGGGGGGGGGTGTTTATAGTGGGGGGTTAATTTTAGTATAATTGAATTTTACAATTAAACTGTCTTGGGGTACCTCAATTAAATAGATATTATTGTAAGTGATCAAAGTGATCAATTGATTATGAGATATGTTTTATGTTTAATTAAAAATAAATTTTATGAATGAAAAGTATGACTTTAAAAATGTGACTAATTTTGATGATGAATCATTGAAAAAAGTTAATAATCTTTTAGATTCAATTTTTAAAGAAAATTGTCAACTAGGAAATTATAAAATTAATCTAACAGCAAATGACAATACTTTACGAATTGTAATTCACAAAGCTAAAGAAAATAATTCTCAAGAAGCTCCACTTCGTCTAACTTCAGTAGAGTGTGAGACTTTGAGAAATCAATTTAAAAATTACATCAAATCACTTGATGATGATGTGTTTTCAGAAGCTTGTTCCTCATTTAAAGCAAATGAATTAAATATTCTTTCTCACAGTGTTGAAAATTCAAGTGATCCAGACACTTTAAAACAAGCATTTAATATTTTTTATAAAGCTGTAGATACTGTTATTGTAAACAAGGTAGCAAGACTTAAAAGTCAAATGAATAAAGGATTTATCAATCTTAACAAACCAGACTAATAGTACTACACTCCACCCTTCACAACAATAATATCAAAACACAAAAAACACTCAATTATGTCCCACAACAAATTCGCTGTAGTAGAACTGAATGACGGTACAATCACATCAATATCAATAAACAAATTTCTTCCATCTCAAATGAAAATAATTGAAGAATGTGATAACGACAGAATCACTGAAAAAACAGCTTATTGGAATCGTATCTATCACCCACAACCAGAACAACCAAATCAACTTAAATATCATTACTATAATTCAAAACGAAACATACATCTTTGGTCAATACATTCAGATAAATCAAAACTTCGAGGTATTAGACATAAAAAAGAATTTGAATTAATAAATGATTAAACAAAGACATAATTAAAAAAAACAACACAACAACAAAACTAATTTTAGCCCCTTTAGAATTGATTTCTAGAGGGGCTTTATTTTATATCTTGGGTTTACAATACATAAACGATAATATTGTAATGTTAAAAATTATAGATAAACATATAACTAATTAAGTAAAATGTATTATGAAAATGACTATTGATAAACAAAATGGAGACATTTGTTTTAATGAAGAATCACATGTGTATTTTAATATTAATGATCCAAATAAAAAATACATTTCAGTAACAACATTAATTCATAAATTTGAACCTCCTTTTGATAAAGAATTTTGGAGTGCATACAAAGCAGTTGAACAACTTGTTCAACCTGATTATTGGAAATTAATTAAAAAAGAATTATTAAATTCCAAATCTGTTACACCTCAACTTCTTAAAGGATATGACATTGATATAAATGATTTTAATGCTGTTCAACAAAACATTTTAGATAGTTGGCAGAAAGAAAATTTAGCTTCAACTACAAGAGGTTCTAAAATTCATGCTGATTTAGAACATTCTTTTTACACTCAAAAAACAGATATTTCTTTAAAGAAATACGGTGTAGGTGGAAAATTTGTATGTATTCAAGGTAAAACAGAACTTGATTTAGAAAATGGTATTTACCCAGAATATCTCATATATTATGAATCACCTGATGGAAAATTAAACCTTGCAGGTCAAATTGACTTGTTGGTAAAAGAAGGAAATTCTTTTTCTATCATTGACTGGAAAGGTTTACCTTTAGACACTAAAATTCCAACAATCAATGGTTGGACTACTATGGGAGAAATTCAAGTAGGTGATAAAGTGTTTGATATGACAGGTACTCCTTGTGCTGTAATTCATAAATCTGAAATTCATCATAATCCTTGTTATAAAATTTCATTTACTAATGAAGATTCTATTATAGCTGATGAAGATCATAGATGGTTAGTAAGTTTATTACCTGACATAGAAAGAAATTCTATTGTAATGACTACTAAAGAAATAGTAACTTATTTAGAAAAGCATCCTCAAGCTCAGCTTGTAATTAAAGATGCTGATCCATTACAATTACCTACAAAAAATATATCTGAAACATTTGAATTTACAGAACAAGGAATTCTTTCTCAAATTGCTGAAACTTTAAGAGCTTCTTATGAACAAAGACTTCAGTTAATTAATACACTGAGTAAACACTATGTTTCATTTAATAATGAGCTTGACACTTTTGAAGTATCAGAGAAATCATTAATTTCTGCTTTTAAAAGTTTACTTGAAACATTTGGAATACAAACTAAAATAAATTCAAATGGAAATCTTGTATTTAAAACAAATAGAATTTCGTATTTAAAGACACTTCATACATTTGAAAATTTACCTGAATACAGAATTATTGAATCTATAACTACTACAGAAACTATTCCTACACAATGTATTGAAGTAGATAGTGATTCACATACATTTCTTTGCACAGAAATGATGTTAGTTACTCATAATACTAATAAACAAATTAAACAAAGTTCTTACTTCAATCAAAAAACTAAAACTAGTGAAAAATTAAAATATCCTTTAAATGATTTAGATAATTGTAATTATAGTACATATAATATGCAATTAAGTACATATGCTTGGATGATTCAACAACTTCATCCAGATTGGACTTGTAATGAATTAGTTTTAGTTCACTTTGATCATAACAATAATATGACTACATATAAAATGGAGTATCTTAAACCTCAAGTAGAAAAAATGATGACCTTTTGGAAAAAAGAAGCACAACTTGAGGAACATAGAGCTAAACGTAAACGAATTGAATATTAAATAATATGGAAGAAGGTGTACTAATTGCAAATAAAGAAGTATCTCCTAAAAAACATTTTAGTAAAGAACGTTTAGAAATTTGTAAAGAATGTCCTTTGTTTATTAGAGATACTCAAGTATGTAATCCTTATTTATGGATGCATCCAAAAACTCGTGAAACTTCATCTACTCAAAAACCAGAATTCATTAAAGGCTGTGGATGTTTAATTTCACGAAAAGTATTACAAGCTGGGTCTCATTGTCATTTAGGTTTATGGTAAGAATTTTTAAGTTATGGATTAAACATATTTTTTCTTTTGAAATATTGAATATTCTAAAAGGAAATTATAATAGAATTTTTAATAAAGAAATTAAACTTTATAATCAACGTTATAAACAATGTAAAGAATGTTCAAATAAAGAAACTATTGAAACTATTGGTGAAATTTGTGGAATATGTGGATGTCCTTTACAAAGTAAACTTAGAGTTAAAGATGAAAAATGTGATTTAAATAAATGGTAACAATGAGAAAAATTAATGAAATCATTGTACATTGTTCTGCTACTCCTGAAGGTAAAGATTTTACTGTGGCAGACATTAATAAATGGCATTTACAAAGAGGTTTCAATAAAATAGGTTATCACTTTGTGATTTATCGTGATGGTACTTGTCATGAAGGTAGAAAACTCGAAGAAGTAGGTGCTCATTGTGTAGGACATAATTCTAATTCAATTGGAATTTGTTATATTGGAGGGTGTGCTAAAGATGGCAAAACTCCTAAAGATACAAGAACTGAAGCTCAAAAGAAAGCTTTAATAACTTTGATTAAAACTTTAAAATCAAAGTTCCCTGGTATTACAGTTTGTGGACATAGAGATTACTCAAGTAAAGCTTGTCCTAGTTTTGATGCTAAAACTGAATATAAAAATATTTAATAACTTATAAAATAATGAATTATGGCAAATAATATGAAAATGTATGAAAACAGTACAGGTAATCTTGTAAACACAATAATTGGTACTGATACAGATGCTCAGGCAATGATTTTAGATGAAAAATATTTTGATGAAAAAACTAAAAGAGAAAAGAGTTCTAAAATTGAACAAGATATTAATGATGTAAAGGAAAAATATGAAAAGCATCTTACTCAATTAGAAGAAGACACTAAACAAATTCAAGGTGATTTTCAGAAACTTGAAATTATGCCTTTGACAAGTTATGTATTAATTAAACCTTTTGCATCTAATCCATTTCAAAAAATAAGAAAAAGTGAATCAGGTTTAATTATTGATTCTGGAGGTATAGCTCCTTCTTTTCAAAGTCAAGAAACTGGTGATATGATTGATGCTAATCAATATGTTAAAGTAGGATTAGTAACTGAGGTAGGTGCTGAATGTAAATTCTTAAAACCTGGTGATGCAGTTTTTTATAATATTGCTAGTGAAGTTCAAGTTCCTTTCTTTAAGTTTGGTTTTGTTATTGTAGCAGAACAAAGAATTTTAGCAGTTGTAAACGAAGGTTTGACAAATAGAAAGTTAGATGTACAATCAAAAACAACTAAAGATTAAAACTATGGAAGAAACAGAAAAAATTTTCTTTAAGCCAGGTGATGTAGTAACTTTAAAACAAGAATTACCAAATAAACCAATTATGCTTGTTGTACGAAAAGAAACTAATTTCTTTAAAGACACTACTCCAATATCAGGTACTAATTTAAAAGGTATCAGATGCAGATGGTTTACAACTGATGGTACAGAACAACAATCTATTTTTTCTACAAAAGATTTAGTATTACTTCAAAAAGCTGAAGAATAAAAACAAACAATTAACATAATTATTAATAATATGACACCTAAATATCAACAAGGAGGTCCAGCTCCTCAAGCTCAAGGAGCAGAAGACATGCAACAACAAATTGTATCTTTAGTACAAGCAGCTATGCAAGGTGATGAACAAGCTAGAGGACAAATTCAACAAATTATGGAAGCTGCTAAACAAGGAGATCCTCAAGCTACTCAAATTGCTCAAATGGTTCAAGAAGTTGTACAAGCTATGCAAGGTCAAGCTCGTAAGGCTTTGATTGGAGGTAAGCTTAACTATATTCATAGACTTAGAACTGGTGCTAATTTAGATGAACAAGTTCTTTATGAAAAGAAAGGTGGTAAGCTAACTAAAAAAATTGTACGAAAAAATCAAGACGAAACTGAAGATCAACCTGAAATGAAAAAGAATAAAAAGAAGAAGAAAGTTTATTACGAAGAAATGTAATAAAACTTCTATATTTTTATATATCAAAAAGACACATACTTTAATGGAGGCAATCATACTAAAAAGATTGCCTTCATCATTGTATATAATTAATAAATTATGTTAATGAACTATGCAAAAATTTTTTAGTTATAATCAACAAACTCATATGGTAGAATTAAACATACCAGAGATTTTATTGATTTCAGAATTTCAAACATTACTTTTAGAAGACAAAACTTCTAAAAAAACTTTAGTATTTAAACAAATTACTTACATACATTTAGCATTAGCTTGGGATAGTCCTTATGCTCAATATAGTGAAAGAGAAAGACATGATGAAGCTTTACGTGATTCAGGTCTTACAGAAGAAGAATTTAATCATCCCTCATTTAGAGCTGCATGTAGAAAATATCGTGAACTTCAAGATTCAAATAAATCTATTAGACTATTAAGAGCTGCTGAAACTGCAGCAGATCAATTAATTGATTACTTTGAAAATGTAGTAGATCTCAATGAAAGAGATCAAAATGGTAAACCTATTTTCACTGCAGAAAAAATGATTAAGGAAGTTACTCAGCTAAATAAAGTCCATCAAGAATTAATGGATCTTGAAAGTAGAGTGAAGAAAGAGATGACTGAACAATCACAAATTCGTGCAGGAGCAATAGAAGGTTATGAAGACTACCCCGACTAAAACAAATGTAATTAAAAAATCAAAACAAGTTGTTGAAGAAGTAGTGTCTAATTTATCTGAAATTGAAAAAAAGAAAAATACAAAACAAAAATCTTTAAAACTTACTAAAACTTCTGTAAAGAAAAAACCTGAACCTATTAAATGGGATTTTCCAATTACAGCTGATGTAAGTTTTTTTGATGCTAGTTTATCTTATGAATTGACAGGTTATAGACCTATTACTAAAACAGAAGGATTAGATTTTAATCCTGAATGGTTTATTGAAGCAAGAAACGAATTTTTAGCAACAGGACATTATACATCTTATTTAGTAGGAAGTAAAGGTTATCGTGATTTTTGGCATGAAGAATATAGACGATGCAAATCTGGTTATACTGTAAATGGTTACACTATAACTGGAGAACATTATTTCTTTTTAAATTACTATAAACTTCCTATTATTAGTGGTGAAACTAAAGCAGGTAGTGGACGTAGTAAAGGTTTCCCTTCTTTCTTTGTTTCACAATATCAATTTTTTCATTATGTGGATTTAGCTAAAAAAACACATAAACATATTGCTCTAATGAAAGCTCGTGGTGTAGGTTTTTCTGAATTAAGTGCTTCTATGGCTATTAATCAATACACTACTATTAAAGAAAGTATTACCATGATTGCATGTTATGATAAAGGTAAGCTTGAAAGAACTTTATCTAAAGCATGGGATGCCTTACGATTTTTAGATACTTCAACAGATGGAGGTATGTTTAAATTAAGACAATTAAGTGACACTGCCATGATTAAAAAATCAGGACACTTTAATATGTCTAAAGGTAATAAAACTCCAGCTGGTTGGCAATCTATGGTAGAAGGAGTTGTAGCAGATGATCCTCAAAAAATTCGTGGTGACCGTGTTGATTTAATGATACTTGATGAGTTTGGTTCTTGGCCTGATTCAGTAAAAGCATTTGTGCAGGCTCAAGCACTTGTAGAAGTACAAGGTGTAGCTTTTGGTACTATTCAAGTTGGTGGTACAGGAGGTGATAAAGGTTCTGCATTAGCTGGATTAAATACTATTTATTATCACCCTGAACCTTACGGTGTTTTACCTTACAGACATAATTACACTTCAGATAATAGCACTATTCTTTCAGCATATTTTATTCCAGCATTTACTCAATCAATGGTGCCTGGAATGACAGATGAAAGAGGTTATTGTGATGAAGAAGCTAATAAAGAACATTTACAAAAGAAACGTGATCAATATTTAAATGTACCTCAATCACTTATACATCACTGTGCTGAGTATTGTTGGAATGCAGAAGAAGCATTTGCTTTAGAAGGTGATAATAAATTTAATAAAGTTTTATTATCAGAGCAACTTGCTCAAATTAGATTACATCACACAGGTCCCAGACCTGTTAAAGGATATATTGATTACACTTATAAAGACAATCAACATTCTCCTGAAAATATTACAGGATTTAAATGGATTCCAACTAAAGAAGGAAAAATTGAAATACTTGAACATCCTATTTGGTCGGAATGTTATAAACAAGAACTAAAACGTAAAGAACTCGAAGCTATTAATAATGGACAAAAATTTGAAGAAAAACCTATCTATAAAGAAATTAAAGATTTATATGTGGCAGGTGTGGATGGTATTGATATTGGTAAAAATCAAACTTCATCAGAAACTCGAGGAGCATCTGAATTTTGTTTAGTAATTTATAAACGAGTTTATGGTTTAAGTGACCCTCAAATTGTATGTGTTTACAAAGATAGACCTAATGAAGTTAGAACTGCTTATAAAATAGCAATGTGTTTAATTAGGTATTATAATTGTAAAGTAAATGTAGAAGCTACTCGTGTAGGATTTATTAATTGGGCTAGATATAGCAATCAATTAAAATGGTTTATGAAACGTCCTCAAGCTACTTTACAAAATGTAAGAAACGGAAATTCAAAATCTTATGGTACACCTGCAACAGCTACTATTATTGATATGCACACAGATTTAACTGCAAATTTTGTTGAAGATTATTGTCATACAATTTGGTATGAAGAAGTTTTAGATCAACTTGTAAGATATAATGATGAAAACAAAACAAAATTTGATATTATTGCAGCTTTAGGTATGGCTTTACTTGCTGACCAAGAATTAACAGGTAGGGCACCTATGGTAGTTGCTCCTATAGATGAAAGTTTTGAAGATTTTGGTTATTATATAGATGAAAATGGGTATCGTAAATGGGGAGTTATTCCTAAAGATATTCAATTAAATACACAATATGGTGGAGGACAAGCTTATGACCCATACCGACTTAACACATCGGATACAAGATATCATCAAAGGTATAACTAAAAAAGAACTTATAGCACCTATTCATATTAGAAGTTTACAACCTCAAGGTTATGAAGTTTGTATAGAATTTAGACAATATGAACCAGTTTGTTATAGTGCAGAATTACCAGATGATGAATTTATGAAATTTATATGTCAAGAACTTCGTAGATCTCAGTATTTAAGAACTGAGTATGCTAAGGCAGAAAGAAACACTACCCACCGTATACCAAATGATTTTTTATCGCCTTATGACACAACAAGACTTAATCGATAAAACAAATGAGTGTATTGCGGAACTTGTATATAATAAATTTGAGTTACAAAAAGCTTATAATTATTATGCAGGCAAACGTGATAAAAAACAATTTGAATATTTAGAATCTAATTTTGGTATTGGTAATCCAACTTCTGTATCATTTACACCTTTAGTTAAAAAACATTTTGATGCTTTAATAGGTGAATTTTTAGGTACTCCTATTTTACCTAAAATTAGTTGTAAAGATGAGGATACTATTACAAACATTACAAGAGATAAACAATTGGAAATTGAAAATTCAATTGTTAGATATCTTAAAAGTCATTTAAAAAATTCTTTATTGAGCTTTATTGATAATAAAGATATTACAGATAAATCTATTCAATCTCAGCTTGATAAAATTATTCAGGATGTAGATCAAAATTTTATTTCACAATATGAAATAGCAGCTCAAAATGTAATTCAATATGTTATGCAATCACGAGAAACCGATATGATTACAAAACATAAATTACTTTTGTTAGACACTTTAATTACAGGTACTCCTTTTTTTAGAGTAAAAGAAACTCAAAGTCATACTAATATTGAAATTGAGGTACTTGATCCTTTAAATACTTTTGTAGATAGAAATCCAAATAGTATTTATGTAAAAGATTCTTATAGAGCTGTTGTTCGTAAATGGATGACTAAAAGTCAAATTTTAAGTATTTATGGTAGAGAACTTTCGAGAGATGATATTGCTCGTTTAAAAGCTCACTGGGAAGATTATAGTGAATATGGTCAGTATGTTTCTACATATAGAAATACTTTTCCAGCTAATGAACAACGTCATCAATCTACTAATGATGTATTGCCAGGTCATCCAGATAATACACATAGTTCAACTCGAATGCACTTAATTCCTGTATATGAAGTAGAATGGTTAGAAACTGATAATGATTTTGTAATGCAAAGATATTCTACTATTCGTATTGGAGAAGGAATGTATATTCTTAGAGGTAAAGATGAAAAAACTTTACGAACAAGAGATAATCCTAATTACACTTGTCTTTCAATAAATGGAGTTTATTTTTTAAATAGAAGTAATGAACCATTTTCTTTAATGTTAGCTTGTGTAGACATTCAAGATAGATATGATCTTTTAATTTATTACCGAGATAACTTAATTGCTAGTTCTGGTAATATTGGTGACTGGATTGATTTATCATTAATTCCATCTTCTTTAGGAGTTAAATTTCCAGAAAGAATTCAAAAATGGATTGCTTATAAAAAAGCTGGTATTGGTTTAATTGACACTACTCAAGAAGGTCGAAATAATAATGGTAATGCTCCATTAAATACTATCTTTAATGGCTATGATAATACTGTGAAACAACAAGCAATTGGAGCTATACAATCTGCTATAGATGCTTTGGAATATACACTTTCATCTATAACTGGAGTATTTCGTGAAAGATTAAATGGTATAGAACAACGTGATGCTGTGACTAATATTAAACAAGGAGTAAATAATTCATTTATGGTAACTAAACAATATTATCAACAAATGGATTTACTTACTTGTGAAATTTTAACAGATTGTTTAAACCAAGCTAAAATTACATGGAAAAATGGATTACGTGGTACTCTTATTTTAGGAGATAGACAACAAAAAATATTCACTGCTTTACCTGATTATTTTACTGTTACAGATTATGATATTCATGTTGTAAGTACTACTCAAATACTTCAAGAAATTCAGCAAATGTGGTCTGTAATTCCAGAGTTTATTAAATCAGGTCAACTTCCAGCAGATATTATGTTTGATGTAATGGCTTCTAAAAGTCTTTCTGAAATTAAATATAAAGTTAAAAAAGCTATGAAAATTCAGAAAGAAGAATCAGACACTATTCATCAACTTCAACAAAAGTTAGAAGAAACTTCTCAACAAGCTCAACAGTTGCAACAAGAATTACAGAAAACTCAAAGTGAACTTAAAAAATTAGATCAACAAAAAATGCAACTTGAACAACAAAAATTCCAATTGGAAAATAAAGTTGAATGGTATAAAGCTGAAACAGATAGACAATACAAACAAGTTCAATCTGATTTGGCTACTAAACGTACAGAGATTGAATTGCGTCAAATTAGAGATGGAAATCCTTATAATGATCAAATAAGGCAAACTGGTTTATCATCAATGTCTTAAATATGAGTTTAAATATAACAATACATGAAACTGTATCAGGTGATCTTATAGTAAAAGAACCTGTTTGTGAAGACAAGTTTTATGATAATATTATTCCATTTAAAAAATCAGTTTCTGTTTCTATAGTAATACGTAAAACAAGTAAAACTTCAGAAATTCTAAAAGCTTTTATACATAATCATAAAAGTGTAGAAATTTTGAATACTTTTAATATTATTCATGATGGTTGGTATGAAGTAATTCATTTTGTTATTCCTACTTTAGAATATGTCAATACATTTGATAATATTTTAGAAGGTTTGTATGCAAGTGATGGTAAAGAAATTTTTCAATACCATGAAGGACAAATGTCTAAAGTAGATATAAATGATTTACTTGAAGAATCTAATTTAAAATCTTTTACAACTGATTATGTAAAAAAATCTATTTTTATTCTTTATAATCTTTGGCAATGTTATTTTAATTATTGTAAAAGAATGTTAGAAAGTGAATGTTCTAAAGATACAAAATGTTTTGATTGTAATGATGAAGGATTTAAAAATAGAAGTTTAATTTGGATTTTTTTAAATGCCATTGAATATTATGTGTACTTTGGAGAACTTCAAGCTGCACAAGAATTATTAGAAAACATTTCAGGTTGTAATACTTTATGTACAAATGAAATGTTTAGTAAACTTTATGATTGTGGATGTGGAAAATGAAATTAAATACTTGTATTACCACAGTAAATGATAATTCAGTATTAGTAACTGAATTAACTGATGGGCAACAGTATTTACCTGATAATTCAGGTTTAACAGCAAAAAATAGATTTGCTTTTAAAGACACTGTGTCCATTGATATTTTTAAGTTAAATGCTTTAGAAAAAGTTGACTATACTCCTGCAGTTATAGTAGATAGAAGCAATCCTAAAGATGTTAAAATAGATCTTAATAGAGATGGATGGTTTACTGCAATTCATATTGTTTTACCAAATGCAAAATGGGTACATAGAGAATTAAGTAAACAAGGTTCTATTATTCATACTTATAACATTGTATATTTTGTAGAAGACAATGAAATTTACACTGTTAAAAATAAAGTAATAGAAAGATCTTCTATTCAAAATTTATTAGATGAAACTTGCACAAACACTACAATTTCCAGATGTGATACAGATTATGTTTCTATTAAAATTTTAAATGACTTATGGGATAATTCTTATAAGGAATTATTTAAAAATAGAATTTATAATGGAGGTTGTAAAATGAATGCTTGTGAAGCTAATAGATTAGACGCTATTATACATCTAACTAAACATTATGTTCGGATAGGTCAATTAGCTGAAGCAGAACGAGTGATTGAGAAATCTAATTATTTTCGAAATCAAAAATTAGATATGAAATTAGAACATAAACCTTTTTCTTCAGGATGCGGATGTCAATGAATTGTACAAATCAAATTCAAGAAGTTAAAAATTATTCTATTCCAGAGTTAACTGATATGTTAAAACGTAAAGTACTTTGTGAAACAGAATCCTTACTTCATTCTTTACAAAGAGGTTATAGATTAGACACACAATTTATATTGTCTGAAATAAAGCTTATAGATATGCTAAAAAATAATAGACTAGATGAAAATTTTAGCTTATATGCTTTACAATTTTACTTAAATAACTTATGGGAAACATCTTAGAACCTTCAGTAATTTCACCAACTAAAAATTGTGAAAATAAAGATGCTTTATTACGAGAAAATTATTTAAGTGAGTTTGGAACTGAAGATGACAAAGCTGTTGTACGAGAGAATCTAGGAGTATATGCAAAAGACTTTACATATAATAGAGATGAATCTCAAGCAATGGTACAGGAAAAAATTAAAGCAGCTTTACAAGATTATGTAACTAATGATAAATTACCTAAAGCTATTGAAGCTTTAAGTACAGAAATTGCTGAAGCTAGTTATGTAAAAAGTGATGGTACAGTTCCTTTTTTAAATCCTCAAAGTCAATCTTCTTTACCAACCTTAGATAGTCATTTGACAAATAAAGTTTACGTAGATAATTTATTAAAATCACATCTCAATAGTAATGACCCTCATAAAACATTAGATAAAGTTAAATTACTATTAAATGATTATGCTAAATTATCTGACATACACACTACTGCAAATCTTTATAGCAAAAAAGAAATTAATGCTTTACTTTGCAATTTTGTAAAAAAAGATGGTAGTGTACCTTTTCTTAAACCTCAATTAGGTGTAGATCCTTCATTACCTAGTCATTTAGCTACAGCTAGATATGTACAATTAGTAATGCAGAATCACAAAAATGAGGCAGATCCTCATGAATTTTTATCTACTTTAAAAAGATACCTTTCAAATTATTATAGTAAATCAGAAATTTACACTAAATCTCAAACTTATTCAAGGTCTCAACTTTTAGACATTATTAAGTCTCAAATGAAAGATATTATAGACCAAAGAATTGCTACTCATATAGCAGAAGATGGAAGTGTCTCTGAATTGAAAGATTTTGTTTTAAACAAATTATTTGAATGTATTAAAGCAGATGGTTCAGTATCACACACTAAACCACAAGCTGGTGTACCTGCAGAAAAACCTAATGAATTTGTAGTATTACAACAATTATCTGATTTATTAGATAAATTAAAACAAGAAGTTATTCAATCTGTTAAAGATTCTACAAATCAATCTACATGGGTACCTTCAGGACCTGTCAAAGCTACAGTTGGCTTTGTAGAAGCAGAATCTAAAATGCCACCTGAAATGACTGTACAACAGATTTGTGATGCTATTTTCTATGGTAGGAAGATAGGTGTGGTAGCTCCTGAATATGCAGAATATGGTGAAAAAGTTTGTATTAAAATTTATACACATGGTGTAGGAATGCTAAATGAAGCTGAAGTTTATAAAAATGGAAACTTAATTGGAACATTAACAGCAACTGATTTTGCTAATTTACCTTCCACACCTGCAGGATCTGGAGTGTATTATGAATATTGTGAAACAGGAGATTTTACAGAAGATACAAATTGGAAAGTAGTTTTTCATTATTCTAATGGACAAACTATTACAGATACAGCTACAACTAAACTTTCTTATCCAATGTTTATAGGAGCTTTACCTTATTGGTGGAATGCTCAAGAGGATATTACTATGAATAGTTTACGTGAGAAAGTTAAAGAAGATCCTGAAAATTGTAAATTTTTTACTCATTTAGGACCTGATATTAAAAAATTAAAAGCTTCTTTTAATTTTGAAACAGCTGAAAAAAGAAGTATTGTTATAGTAGTTCCAAAGGATTATCCAGATTTAGTCAAACTAATCACTCCTACTCAAACAGTTACAGAAGGAGCATTTGCTAAATGGTTACAACCTATGTATCCAAATAATGCTACTGTAGGTGTAGTATATAAGATTTATGTATTTAATCAGCCGCTTGTAAAGTTAAATCAAACTTTAAAAGTTTCTTTTACAGCAGAAAATAATTCAGACGACGATGAGTAATTATGCACAAATTATCACAAGCTTTGAGAGAACTAGTAATTTTCCTATAGAATCAAATTATATATTTGCTTCTGAAGAAAAATTAAAAGAGTTTTACTCAGATCCAATTCAAGCTGCTACATTACATAAAGGCTTACTTAAAGTAGTTGAAGCTGATGAAAATGCAGAACAATCACTTTATTGGGTAACAAAAAAAGAAGGTAGTGAGGAACTTGAATTTACTAAATTAATTTCAGGAAAATCAATAGAAGAAATTAAATCTAAGTTAACTGATTTGTTAGCTAAATTAGAACAAGAAATTAAAGAACGTAAAGAAGCTGATTCTGCATTATGGGGAACTGATGATCCTTCTACTATTAATGAACAATATAATAGTATTAAAGAACTTGCAGAACATCTTCAAAAAGCAGAACAAGACATTACATTTTTAAATGAAAAATGTCTTACAGATGAAAAATCTTTAAAGAATCAAATTAAAGCTTTAGCAGGTACAACAGAAGAAGATATTATTGCTTATTTAGATACATTACCTTATCATAATGTAACTGAATTAGCTAAAGCTGTTAACAGAATTATTAATGATCCTGATGATGCTGAAAAAACTAAAGAAATTGATACTTTAAAAGAATTAAAAGAATTTTTAAAAGGTTATACTAATGAAGATACATTAGATGATCTTTTAGATAATCTTTGGCAATTAATTGAAGGAAATATTTTACCTTCAGAACAATTTAGAACTTTACGAGGAATAGAAGATTTTATTATTAATTATAAAACAACAAATGATTATAAACAAAGTCTTTTATTAGAAGAAGTAAATAATATTGAAACAGGTGTAGGTTTAAATGCTAATGGTAGTTATTCTCCTGATATGTCTACTAACTATTTAAAGGACACTACTTCAGTAATGAATGCTTTACAAACTTTAGATAAAGTTCTTCATAAATATGTTAGTACTAATGTGCCAAGTGTAAGAAATACAGATCCTACTGTAAATCTATCATTAACACAAGAGCTAAATAGTTATGTATTATCAGCTGCTTTAAATCTTTCAACACAAGGAGGAAATCAATTATTAAAAAATACTGATGGTTTGTATTCTTGTGCTAAAACTTTTTATGATAAAGGAGTTTTAACATTTAAAGTTAATGATAATATTGTAAGTCAGCACTACATTGGTATGAGTGCTATTGTACAATCTGCTACATATGATAAAACCAATGAACAACTTGTTTTTATTTTTAAGTTAGCAAGTGGAGATACTCAAACTGTTCAAATTCCTGTTGGAGCATTAATTCGTGAATGGGAAATTGATAATAAAGACACTTCTCCTATTGTTCTTAATAGACAAGATAGTGTATCAGGAACTGATGCTTTATCTGCTGACATTAGATTATCTACTTTACCTTTTAATATTTTAATTAAAGATCATAATACTTTATATGTTAAAGGTACTTCAGATAATTTATATCATGAGGGAGCTAAACTTTCAGGATATTTAAATGCTGTTGAAGAAACAATTCAAGAAAATTTAAAAACTAATATTGCTCAATTAGAAAAAGCAAGATTAAGTAGAGAATCTATTAAAACAGCATTAGATAAAGAAATTACTGATAGAACTCAAGGAGACAGTAAACTTCAAAAAGATATTGATACTTTAAATGGAACTTTAGTAGAATCTAATAAAACATTAACTAAGCTTTCTGAAAAAAATGTTGCATTAGATTTAGCACTTAAAAATGAAGTTTTAAGATCTACTAAAACTGATGAAGATTTACTTCAAAAAATTAAAACAATTAAACATCCTGAATATAGTGTTTCTAAACAAACAACTCCTGAAACAGGTTGTATTGCTACTTATGTTTTAAAGAAAGATGGAATTGAAATTGGAGATAAAATTAATGTTTTAAAAGATACAACAGAAGTTAAAGCAACATTTAATAAAGGTATTTTATCATTATTAGTAAATAATGAAGTTATTAATACTTTTGATATAGGACTTTCTTCAAGTGTAAAAACTTCATATTATGATCCTACAACAGAAGAATTAGTAATTGAATATAATTTATTAAATGACCAAACACAAGTTGTTAAAACATCTTTAAAAACTTTAATTCAATCTATAGAAACTAATTTAGAAGGAACTTTAGAAGAATTTTCAAAAGACTTAGATACTAAAGCTCCTATAGATTCTCCTGTATTTAAAGGAGTTCCTCAATCTGAGTTATCTCCAGAAGATAATGATTCTTCTCAAAGAATTGCAACTACTGCTTGGGTACAAGAACACTTAGAAAAAACAAGAATGTATGCAAGAAGTTTAAATTCTATAGAATGGATAGATATTAATTCTTAACAATATTAATATGGCTTTTGTAAAATTTTATAGAGGAAATAGGGAAAAATATAATGCAACAACTCATAAAGATGGTGTATTTTTTGCTAAGGATACTCAAGAAATTCTTTTAGATGGAGTTTCTTATGGATATAAATCAAGTACTCATAAAGAAATTCAAAGAGTTGAATATATTGTTCCTAATATTATTAGGATTCATTATACTAATAATACTGTAGATGTAGTAAAATTACAAACTGCAGAAGCAGGCAATACGATTGAAAATTCTAAACCAGGTTTAATGACTGCTGCTATGGCTCATAAACTTAGTCTTATTGCTGATAATGCAGAAAGTAATGTAATTGATTCTATTGCAGTAGATGGTGTAACTGTTCTTCCTATAAATAAAAAGGTGAACATTGATACTACACCTTTAAAAAAATCTATTGAAGAAAATAGAGTATCTCCAATTAATGAATCTATTTCTGTAGTTGCTGGAGGAACTTCTGGAGGAGGTACTCGTCCTACTCAAATTGGAGTAAATTTAGTTCCTAATGGAGGTATTGAATTAACATCTAATGGTTTAAAAGTTTCTTCTAAAGCGTTAGAAGAATATAAAGGTGATGGTGGAGCTATCAATGTAGATACTACTGCAAATAGTAATAATCATAAAGTTGTTAGACTTAAACTTGATCCTAAAGGAGCTAATTTACTTAATGTTAGTGATAAAGGTTTATATGCTTCTGTTAAACTTAAAAAATTAAATACTACTACAAATGATCAAATAGCTACTAGTTATGGTTTATTTGGTGTATTAGCTAATGGTACTGAATTTAATTTAGGAGACACAACTATTGACATTTTAAAAGATAAATTTTTGAAAAATGTTGAATTAGGTAAAATTCCTCAAGGTCAAACAGGAGCTGGAAATGATGCTTTAATTTTTACTTTTACTATTGCTAATGGTACTGATGTAATTAGATATGTAGATGTTTCTACTTTCTTAAGAGAAGCTGAAACTGGTAATGGTATTGCTCTTGATGACACTAAAAAATTAACTATTAAGGTTAATCCAAATGGTGAAAAAAATAATGATAATCAAAACTATTTAAAATTAACTTCTAATGGTTTAGAAATTACTGGTTTAAATAAAGCTTTAGCTTCAGCTACAACTGTAGTAAAACATAATACTAATAATAAATTTGTTAGTACTGTAACTACTCAAGGAAGTAATGGTGAGTCTATTGTCACTATCAATGAACATGATATTGCTTCTGCAAATCAACTTACAAGAGTGAGTGCCAAAGTAGATACATTATTAATGTCTGTTAATAGTACTTTAAATGAAGTTTTATCCTGGCATGAAGCAGAATAAAATATTAAATATTAAATCATTAGTAAGAAGGGGTAATTCCCTTCTTACTTCAATGATTTTATTTAAAGATTTAATTTTTGATTTTTTACAAAATTTATATATGGCAATTACTAAAAAATTAGTACATTTTAAAACACAAGCTAATTTTGAAAAAGAACTTAAAGCAGGTAATGTAGCAGATACTAGTATTGTCTTTATTAAAGACACTCAACGTATTTGGACTCATGGTACTTATTTCTCTTCATTAAAAGAAGCTTTAGAACAAAAGAAAATTTCTGAAAATGATTTCTTAGCAGGTGATAATATTACAATTGATAAAATTGATAATAAAATTCGTATTACTGGTAAAGCATCTTCTTATACATTACCTGTAGCTGATACAGATACATTAGGTGGTGTTTATACAATAGTAAATCCATCAGGTCAATTAAGGGGTATTTCTTTAAGTTCCGATTCTGATAAAGGTGAAGAAGGTTTATTAGTTCCTCCTTTAGATAGAGATAGTGTTAAAGAAACTAGTTCAGAGTTTGAGTTGGAAAAAGAATATTTAATTACTACTCAACCTGATGAAGAACATGGAGAACAATTATCTTGGGTAAAATCTATAGATTATTTTAAAGCATTACAAAAATTAATTCCAGAAAAAGAAGCAAAAGATCCTATGGATGAATATTCTTATGGAATCAGATGGAAGTTGGATGGTTCTAATGGATTAGATTGTGAAAAAATAGGTAATAAAGAAATGCATGAATCTTTACCAATTCAATCAGGAATGAAAGGTTGTATTTATAATGCTACTGAAAAAAAGGTAGTTTATTGGTTAGATCCAAAAGATTGGAGATTTCCACAAATTCCTATTAAATATGAAAAACATACTTTTACAGAGTTTGAAAGTTTAACGGTTTGGAATCAACCTGTTGTAAATGATGAAATAGTAACAGGTCAATTTGCTAAAGTTTTAGAATATGATATTATAGGTACTATTGAAATTAAAAATTTAAATCAAGCTCATATTACTTGGAGTGTACCCATACCTGATGCAGGCGAAAAAACAATTGTTATTGGCTCTCGATTAGATGGTTATGATGGAGAAGTTATGGTTTATGTACCTGAATTTTGGATTAAAAGTTTTGTAGATGATACTTATAATTCAGTTCGTATTACAAATAAACCTTGTGATAGTTCTTGGGAGCATCAACCTGCTGTATTTATAGGTGCTTATAAAGATACTATTTTAAATACAGTTCCTGAAAATATGGGATATTTATCTAAATTACCTCAAGGAACTGCAATATGTGTGTCTAATTTTAAAAATTATTGTGCTGGTTTAAATGGCCATTGGAATGGCGGTCCTTTTAATCCAACTGATTTTATAGAAACCTTTTTAGGTAAACCAAGAACAGGATTACCTTTAAATATTTTCAGAGAAGCTGTTCAAAAAAATAATAAAGAAATTTTAAGCTATAAACAATATAAAAATATTTTCTGTTGGCTATATACAATTGAAGCTACATCTTTTGATATCGAAAAACCATTTAAAACTAATACGTTTGTTATTTCTAAGAGGTTACCTGAAAATACTGGTTTAGGACCTATTATTAAAACTAAAAGCACTAATTTATTGACAAAATATCCTGAAACAACTACTATTTTTTATAATGGTATGTTAAACGAATATGGTAATCGTACTGCTCGTAAACAAATACCATTTAAGGAACTTTTTAATTCAAATGATCCAAACTATTATGTTTATCCTCATAAATGGAGAGGTTTTGAAAATATTGTAGGAGATACTTGGACTTGTGTTGATAATGCTTGTATTGTTGAAAACAGATTAATTCCATTCAATGATAAAAAAGGGTACAATTTAGATCCAGAAATGTTATACTATTTAAATATAAATTTGCCTCATTCTGCATTTTCGTTTACAACTAATCCTACTGAAGTAAATTTATGTGATTTAAATTTTAAAGAAAATTCTTATGCAAATTTATTGTGGGATAATACAAAATTTATAGCAGATGCTAATAAAGCAGTAAATTATGATCCAGATTCAAAAGGTTATTTATGTTTTGGAGAAAATTGGAGAACCCCTGTAAGTTTTATTTCTTTATTTTCTGTAAGAATTAAACATCCTTCAGAACAAGGAATTAATGATTTCGCATATAGAACAGTAGTAATTCCTTAAAAATTATTTAAAGATTATTTAATATAAAGGAGTTAGAAATTGAAATCTGACTCCTTTATATTTTTATATTTAACAAATGTAGTATATGATTATGTACAAACTTAAATTATATTATATTTTATTTTTAATTTTTATTTTGCTTTCTGGTATAGGTGTTTATAAATATAAACAATATATCAATACTTTAAATGAAAATAAAAGATTAAAAAATAATATAGAATTTTATGAAAACAGATCTAATAGACACCACAATTCTAATGTAGTTTTGCAACATACAGTAGCTGAATTAAAAAATTCAAAAGATAGTTTAATTCAAAAAATTAATAGTCTTCAAAAAGAATTAAAACTAAAACCTAAAAATGTAAAGACTATTGTTTATACAGAAACTGTTTTACGAGATACTTTAAGAGACACTATTTCAGTAAATATTAATTTTAGAAAAGTTTTAAAACCTAATGAACAAACTGCTATTGAAGTAATTCGACAAGACAGTAGTTTAACTGTTATTCCTAATATTCAAAATAATCAAACTTTATTTATTCATAATACTTATCAATATAAATATAAACATTGGTTTAGTCGTTTAATTCATTTTAATTTTAGTAAAACTCAAACTACTAAATATACAATTAATAATTCAAATGATTTAATTAAGATAAATGATTCTAGGGTAATTAATGTAGAATAAATATGGCAGATTTTACAATGTTTGGAAAGACTTATGATAAAGTAGGAAATAATACTTCAAATTTATGTCTTAATACAAAAGGAGATGTTGTAGTTAAAACTTCTAATAGATTTATTTCTATATTTAAAAATGGTAAACTTAATGTTGATGATACTTCTGAAATTTTTAAAGTAAAGTCAGAAGATGAAATGAAAAAAACTGGAATATATTTATTAGAAAAAGTAAATGATAAAAATGAAAATATTCAAGAAGTTTATTTAGTATTTGATAATATAAGATGCTTATTAACTTCAAAAGAATCTTCTTATATTTCATATACAGAAATTCAAAATTTAAAAGCAGAAAATTTTTTAAAAGCTTTATCTAATATTGGTTTTTATTTTAAGTCTTTAGAAGAAGCCAAAAAAGCTAATTTAACAGAAGGTTTAATTTATATTTTAGAAACTCAAAAGTTATATAAAATCATCAAAGGTGATTTTTTTGAATTTGAAGGAACTCAAGAAATCTCTAAAAATGTAAATATTAATTCTCCTATTTCTAATAATCCAAGTACTTCACATTCAAATGTTGAAAATCTTAATACTGAAAATTTAAGAGCTTTACAAATTGAAAATATATTTATTAATGGTGCTAATTCAACTATTAATTCTGAAAAAGAGTTATCTTTTTTAATTGGAAATATAGAATATTTAGTATTTAAAAATAATAAAATTACAGTTAAAAAAGATTTAGTATTTGACAAACAAATTAATATAAAAACTGAAGGAGCACAATTAGGTAAAAATGGATTTTTGTTATACAAACAAAATGATGAAACTTTTTTAGAAGTTGATAATTTAATTTTACATAATCCTACTCCAAGTCAAGAGCCTCAAATCTATCCTATGTATATAGGAACTAAATATAAAAATTTAATTTTAAATGCATCTTATGATACACCTCCAGATACTTTAAATTTAACTTTAAAATATCAGAACTCTTTTGATGAAGGGGACACAGTTGTTCTTCATACTACAAAATCAAATAAATTAACTTTAGAAGCAAAAACAGTAAAGGTTCTAAATACTTCTGGTGAAACACAAGAAGCTCAAAAAATATATGCTTCATTACAAGAACCTTCTACAGAATTAGTAAGAGTGGGTTTTGATTATAGTTATAGTGATGGTGATACTGAACATACTGAACATACTGAAATTGTAATTAAACCTACTATACAAAATCCTGAAACTGGTCAAAATGAACTTAACACTGTTGGAGAATCTCATTTAATTGAAACTATTTCATCTATTGAATTTATTAAAAATGTTGAAATTTTTACTAGTGAAGAAGGTATTTATTATGGAAATGAAGGTGGTAAATTATTACCAACACATGTAATAGGTACTGTTATTTCAGAAGAACCTTTAATTGTAAAAATTCCAGCTTTAAATAAAGAATCTAAAACTTTATTAGAAAATTTAAAAATGTCTGTAATTTATAAATATGCTTCTACTTCTAAAAAAACATATATATTACAACATGCTAATGAAAATGTTTCATTACTTGAAACTTATTATGAAAATGATACAGTTAAAAATAATGTAATTTTTAAATTAGGAGATTTATCTAATATTAGAAAACCTTATTTTACAACTACTGCTCCAGTAGAATTTTTTAAAGGACATGGATTATATGTAGAACAACCTATTCAAATACATCCTATTTTTTATGGTGGAACATTTGAAGGAATTAAAGGTACAGAATATCCTAAATATGCCAAAACTTTACAAATTCCTGAAGAAGATTTTGATGATGAAAAATATGATGATTTTATACCTTCTATTGCATGGGTTAAAAAACTAATTCAGAAATTAAAAACAGCACCTTAACTATTTATAAATCATTACAATAGTTTAAAATAATTTAACTTGGGGTATTTAACAAAAATCAATACTATTGATTTAGCACTTATTATATATAATAAGTGTATTTATAAATAGATATTTAAATTTTAAAATGAAAATGTGTTATGGATGAAAACGTTTTAGATGCTGGAGCTATTGATCCTTTTGATGGCTCTGAAAATCTTAATCAAAATGAAGGTTATGATAATAACCCTCCTCCATCAGATCCTGGAAACAATTCTGATGATAGCGAATTTATATCTGATTTACTTTACTTAAATGGTATTTCAGATCCTTCAAAAATTAAATTTGAAGAAGATAATGGTAACATTATTGAAAGATCTTGGAAAGATTTAACTAGAGAAGAAAAATTAAATATTGCAAATTCCAGATCTAATTCATACGATAGTTATACAGATGAAAATTCTGATTTGACTCCAAGTGAATTAGACTTAATTACACATATTAGAGAAACTCAACTAACTCCAGAAGAATTTTTGGAATCTCTTAGGGAAGAAGCTAGTCAAAATACTTATCAAAATGAATCTTATGAAGTTGATAGTATTCCTAATGATGAGCTTTTTTTATTAGATGCACTTAGTAAGTATGGAGAAGAAAATGTAACAGATGAACAATTAGAAGAGTTGTTGAATAATGCTAAAGCTGATCCAGATTTATACGAAAAAACTATTACAAACCTTCGCTTAGAGTATAAACAAAAAGAGGATGAACTAAAGTATGAAGAACAACGACAACTTGAAACTCAAGAAGCTCAAGAATTTGAAAATTTTCGTTCTTCTGTTCTCGATGAGATTGAATCATTTAATGGTATTGGTAATCAAAATATTGAATTATCTGTAGAAGATATGAATGATATGGCTAATTTCATTCTGGAAAAAAATCTTGATGGTAATTCTGATTTTGGAAAAATGTTAAGTGATCCAAAACAATTTGTTGAGTTAGCGTTTTGGGCCTTAAAAGGAAATGATATTATGCAAGAGATGTCTAGCCAAATTCAAAAGGCTTATGCACAAGGAGTTGCAGCTGGTAAAAGGGGTCAGTCTCAACTTGCTTTTGGTAATCTCAAAGATAAATATAAACCCCAAAACAATCATACATCTGCAGCAGCTTTAGATGTAGATGATTATTTAAATAACTAAATTTATTATTACAAATGTTAGTAGCTAATTTTGTATCAAACAACCCTAATATGGGTTCTACAAGAACTTTAGAAGATTTTGGTAAACTTCTCGGCACAAAAATGTATAAGTTAGGTGTGCTTGCTAAGCTTTATCCTCAGAATACCATTAGTGCATTAACTGATTTACTTGGTAATGTATGGATGGGTGAGGAAAAGAAGAAAATGGGTGGTTTCCAATCTATTGATTCTGATTTTTATGAGTGGGAGATTATTATGATTATGTTTTGACCTCCCACGTTAAAAAATAAATTCTTTAAATTGCTGGAACCTTTCCTTTTGGGAATCAGCAGCGTGGCTGTGATGACAGCAGCGTTCAACGACTAGGAGAAATCCGTAAGTTAGATATCTAACTGAAAAACTGAATTGCTTATGAAATACATTGTATATCTTACTAAAAATAAAAAATCAACAATAAACGGTGTTAATAAAATATATATTGGAGTACATAAAACTAATGACCCAGGAACATTCGATGGCTACTTAGGATGTGGAGTTCATGTAAATCAACCTAGTACATATATGTTTCCTAAAACACCATTTCAATATGCAGTAAAAAAATATGGAGTATCTGCATTTGAAAGAACTGTTCTATTTATTTACAATACTGAACAAGAAGCATACCAAAAAGAAGCAGAACTTGTAAATCAGGATTTTATTAGACAAAGTTTTACATATAATGCTTGTCCTGGAGGGATTTGTAATCATAATTATAAAGCCCTTTATCAATTTACTCTTCAAGGAGAATTAGTTAAGTGCTGGGACTGTAGTTATGATGCTTATGAATTCTTTAACTCTACAATTAAAGAATTTAATTATGCAGTCCAATATAAACATCCTTTGAAGGGATTTCTTTGGAGTACTTCTAAAGAAATTGATATAACTACTTATAGTACTAAAAACTGGGGAAGTCCAAAAGAAACACATTTGTATAACAAAGAAGGAAAATGGATTAATTCTTTTTATTCTCGTAAAGAATGTGGAGAATTTTTGGGTATCTCAAAAGAAGCAGTTAGCAGGGCAGTTATAAATCAACGATTAGTAAATAATCAATATTATGTGTCTAATAAACTTGTTGATGAATTTATACCAAAAGCTCGTAAACAATATATCAATCAGATAATTTATGTTTACAATGAAAACTCAACTTTGATAGGTTCTGGAATAGGAAAACAAATTATGCCTATAATTGGTATTCATTCGTGGAAACAAATTAATGATATTTTTAGGTACTATGGTGGCTGGTATAAAACATTTTGGCTTTCTTTAGAACTAGTAGACTATGTTGAACCACGAACAGTACATAATAAAATAAAAGTTGATGTATATGATAAATATGGTAACTTTATTGAAACTATAGATTCTATTAAAGAAGTAAGAGAAAAATACAATGTTCCATCTGCAAAAATTAAAAATATTGAGATGGGTAATCGATATTTTGGAAATTATATTTTTAAGTATCATAGACAATTAAGCAAATGATATAGTCTATTATTTAAGGAAACTAATCAAATCAAACGAATTCCTTTTGCAGCTGTTCCTGTTGAAAATGGTGCAGATGGTTCTGAAATTGAAATGATTTTCCCTGAGAATTATTACCAGCTTCATGAAATTTTTAAAATTGAAGAGTCTGGTCAGCAATGTTTTGTTGTAGCTCCTCCTACTCGTAAGGCTGACAATATGTGGTCAGTTTTAGTTCGTCTTGTTGACGACGATTACAGTTCTGTTCTTGACGTAAGTGCTTGCCAAATTGGTATGAATACCCGATGGTTGGGAAACGCCAAACCGGAACTTAATGATTGTGGTAAACTATTTTTAGTACTTTTTGTAATGCCTCAATCCGCTCATGAATAATGAGTGTAAAATTAAAAACACATTCTTAATTGCTGGAAACACTTAACCTAAATGGAAAGTCAATCAGCAGCCAAGACTTTAGATTGCACAAGCTATTTTAGACGTGCTAAAGTAAGGTTCAACGACTAGTCTGGATGGACGTAAAATAGTAATAACTATTTGAAATGGAATGAATTTATGACACAAACTGAATATATCGTATATCTGACTGTTAACATTCTTAATCATAAAATATATGTAGGTGTTCATGGTACAGAAACCGATAAATTTGATGGTTACCTTGGATGTGGGGTTTTTACCACAAGACCAGCATCCTATCAACATCCTAAAACCCCTTTTCAACATGCTGTAAAAAAATACGGAGTTAAGAATTTTATTCGAACTGAACTTGGTAGATTTAAAACTGCAGAAATGGCTTATAAACTTGAAGCAATGATTGTTAATGAGGAATTTATAAAAAATCCTTGTACATATAATTTAGCTTTAGGAGGTCAATTTCACAATGAATCAGCTAATCCAAGTAAAACAGTATATGTCTATAATTTAAATGGTGAATTTGTAAACGAATTTCCTAGTATAGACAAAGCTGCCAGATTTCTTAACCCAAAAGCAAAAAATGGAAGTCACATTTCAAGAGCTATTAAATGTGGATATTCCTATATGCAACATCAGTTTTCTTATGAAAAGGTGCCCTGTATGAAGAAATTAAAAGCTCGTACACCAAAGACTTTTAATACTAAGTCAAATACTGGTCCTAAAATTGGACAGTATGATGATGAAGGAAATTTAATACAAGTCTTTGAAACTATGACTGCCTGTCGTAAAGCAGGTTTTGTAAATGCTAACAAATGTTTGCAAGGATTGAGGGAACATTGTAACGGATTTAAGTTTGCGTATATAAATTAAGATATAGTCTGAACAGTATGGAAACATACTGATTAACATTATTGTTTACAAAGTACACATCTAATGTAGAAAAAATGCGAAACTGCATGACTCTTATTCGTGTTGATGAAACTTATAGTGCTAAGTATAAGTTAATGGAAGACACTTTAATTAAAGTAGGTCAAGGTGCTAATCAAGGATGCTTAACTGAAACTATTTATCGTTTAGATCCTATGAAGAAGACGTTAATGGATAACTTTATGTTAGCTCGTGAACAAATGCTTCTTCTTGCTAAGGGTAATGTAAACGTAGATGGTAAAGCTACAATTTCTGATTATGCAAGCGGTCGTCAAATTCCTATTGGTGAGGGTTTAATTCCTCAGATTGAACGTTTCTGCTCTAAGCATGTTGCTTCGAAAGTAACTATTAATACTTTCCAAATGATCATGTCTCAAATGATTCAGAAAGCAGAAAATCCTGTGGGTAATCACTTAACAATGCCCATTGCTATTGCAGCATAAATAAGGTGCTTTACTTCGAGAGAAGTATCGAATAATAATTCAAATTGCTGGAAACTCCTTAGAGCTTGGCAGCTACAACATAACTGGTAACAGTAAGTGTGAATGCTTAAAAATGTCAAGATTGGACAATCAGCAGCTAAGGCTTCCTAAAGGGAAGAAAGTTCAACGACTAAAAGTTTTACATTTTATATGAAATATATCGTATATAAGACAACAAACAACATCAATGGTAAAATTTATATTGGTGTTCATCGTACTAATCCTGATGTATTTGATGGATACATAGGATGTGGTATTACACAAAAAGACTCAAAAAAATCTAGACTTAAAGGTTTTCCTGCTGCTGTACGAAAGTATGGCTACGAAAACTTTACCAGAGAAACCTTATTTCAGTTTCCTGATACTGAAGAAGGTATGCTTGCAGCTTATGCTAAAGAAGCTGAATTAGTTACAATTGATTTTATAAAAAATAAAAATACTTATAATCTTGTAACTGGTGGAAAATTTACAACTTATGAAACACTTAAAAAGACTATTGCACAATATACTTTAGATGGTAAGTTTATAAGAACTTGGGATTCTATTACTGAAGCTAATGATACATTAGGTTTAACAGCTATTAGTAATTGTCTTATAGGTAAATCAAAATATTGTGGTGATTTTCAATGGAGATATTATACTGATACATCAGATATTCCTCCTGTTATTCGAAAAGAAAAAGTTGTTTATCAGTTTGATTTAAGTGGTAATCTTATCAAAGTTTGGAAATCAGCAGCAATTGCATCAACTATGTTTAAAAACCCTACTGCAGCTTGCTCTGCTATTTATAATGTTTGTCATAACAAAACAAGACAAGCTTATGGGTATTATTGGAGCTACCGTCCTAAATTCAATTATAATGAATATTCTTGGACTAAAGCAGTAGCTAAATATGATGATAAAGGTAAATTTATTGAGTCTTATTCTTCACTTAAAGAAGCAGCTTTAGATAATAATTTAAAGTCTACAACTCCAATTAGTTATGCTATATCAGGTAAACAAAAACATGCTAACGGATTTAGGTGGAGATTCTTTTATGGTAATACAAATGATATTAAAAGTCTTTGATATATAAAATGATGATATAGTCTGGTCTGTATAGAAATATACAGTTAACAAATCGTTATTTTTGTAGCTAATGAGCCTATGTGGGCTATTTTCAATCGTGTATTGTTTGCATATCTTGCAGACTTCAAGACTGATGGTGCTTTATTCTATTCTAAAGCTAATGGTATTGGTTATAAAGTAGGTGCTACTTTCAGTTCTTATGAATTTGCAGGTAATACAATTTCTTTCACTGTAAATCGTGCTTTAACTCGTGAGTACAGAACTCCGTTTGCTATGTGCTTAGACTTTACAGGTGGTAAGACAAATGCTAATCCTCCAGTTAATCTTTACACCTTAAAGGGTAAGGATTTAATTTTCAATACGTTACGTGGTGTAGGTATGGAAGATGGTGATGTTTCTACTTTAGTAGCTGGTGGTGCAATGACTGCACAAGGTTATGCTTCTATTGCAGTAACAAATCCTTACCGTGCTTTCTTACTTTACAGTTTGGAGAATCCGTATTAATTTAATTAGATTTATTTAATATATAAATGATAAGATGTTGAGCAGGGGCTGAAAAAACCCCCTGCTCATTTTTTGATATAAATTTAAATGTTTATGGCCAAGAAGGCAAATGAAACTCAAAATGAAGATCTTAAGCGTAATATTATTGTCTTAAGAAGTGCTTATGGTAAAGTAGGTCAGCAATATTTTATTCAACCTTGCAAAGACCGAAATGGTAATTTACCTGCATGTGTTAGACGTGTTAATTCTCAAGGAGATATGATTCTTTCTTTAGAAGATCGTCAACAATCAGTAGACACTTTTATTCCTGAAGATCAAATGTTTGTTATTGAAGACGGAAAAACTTTTGATTTAAATGATCCTCGTCAAGCTGCTGAATGGGAAGCAATTAAAAATTGTTTCTTAATTGCAGAAAGTCGTGATGCACGAGATGCTAATGGTGATTATTTAATTGATGGTACTCGTAATCCTAATGCTCGTCAACCTCGTTATGGTAGAGCTGAATTGTATGTAGAACGTCCTGGCATTCTTTCAGCTAAACGTGTAACAAGAACTAAGTTAGTTGTAAAAGCTAAGAACTTTATTATTAACGATGAACGAGGATATGATGGTTTACTTATTATTGCAAAAGTGTTAGGTCGTAATATGACAAATCAACCTGCAGCAGATGTAGAAGATTTCTTACTTTCTGTAGCAGATCAAAATCCAGAAAAGATTATTGAATTATATACAGGAGGTGATTTGCAATTAAAACTTCTTTTTATTACAGCAAAAGAAAAACGAGTTATTCGCAAAGAACATGGTCTTTATGTTTATGGTGAAGATAGTTCTGTAACATTAGGTGCTTCTGATTCAGCTGTTTTAGAATGGATGAAACAACCTCGTAACCAGAAAACATTACAACTTATCAGACAAGAAACTTATCCTGAAGTATATTAAATAAAATATATTTAGATATTATATTATTTATAATAAAAGGTGACAATGACAGCCAAACAAGTATTTAAAAACACTTTAATTGAACTTAGTAAGGTCAATGCACCAGCATTAAAGTTATACGAATTTAATTACTACTTTAATAAAGCAATTAGTCAGTATATCAATATGATTTACAATATCTATGATGTAAATCAACAAACTACTGATGATTTAAGAGTTTTACAAGGTTCTATTTATCTTACACCTACTAAAATTAGTAAATCGGATAAAGCTTTAGTTGCTACAGATGATAAAGCTACTGGACATTTGTCATCTCGTTATTCTCAAATTCAAAGTCTTTACGGAGCTGCTTATGAATGCTGGTTACCTATGGATTATTTACACATTTTAAATTGTGTTTGTACTTTTGAAGTAACAAAACCTTATGATTGTTATGATGCAGGTACTTTTATTCAAAAACCAGCAATTAAATTAACTTCAGATGCTTGGCCTCAAGTAATGGATGATATTTATAATCGTCCTTCTCCTGAAAAACCTTATTTTCAAATTTATAATCAAAATAGAAAAGTTTACAATAAACTTCCTACAGATCCAATTAGTTCTATAGCTGGAGCTGAAGCAGGTGATGCTACAACTTCTGGTACAGATATTAATGGTGTGTATGGAGTAGAAACTTACGATTCTGATGAACTTGCAAATGGTAATACTAAAGGAGGAAATTCTAAACGTACATTTACTTTTGCAAATGGGCATAAAGAATCTTTAGTAGAAAGAACTGCAGCTCAACGTATTGGTAATCCTGCAAATGTAAGACTTGAAATTCGTTATGGTCGTGATGACTCTTTATTTAAACTTCGTGAAGTACAAGTAGATTATATTAAGTCTCCTCAATATATTAGACTTACTCAAGAACAACTTGATTTAACTCAAGATGTTTCACAAATGTTAGAATGGCCTGATTATGTATGTCAAGAAATTACTAACATTTTAATTAAGCTAATTATGGAAAGAACTAACGATCCTCGATTAGCTAATAACTTACAGATAAATCAGACTATTGCAAAACCTAGTGGTGTGCAACAGCCGGCAGCTGCAGGCCGTCCAATGCAGTAAATTTTAAACTTAATTTATTAAAACTATGTTTAATTTTTCAACAACAACTATTATCAATTCTGACAAAGATTATATGTCAGACAAAGCATTGTTTTCTAGCTTAGCTAAAACAACTAAGCATGGTGCTATTCTTCGCATTAAAAGAGATTTCTCTTTTGAAATGCCTTACATTCAAAAAGTTTATAAGAAGGAAGGTGCTAAACCTGTTCCTGCTGAATTAACTATTGATTGTGCAAAACTTTTAGCAGCTCTTCCTGCTAATACAGTATATCCTTTATCTGGTAGAATTGCTCTTTATGTATCTCTTGAAGGTAGTGAAGAATCTGTTTTTGCAAATGATTTTTACCAAAAAGGTTTACCTTTCTCTATTGGCTTCTGCCTAAAAGACGCAAATGTAACAGCTTCTGAACTTGCAGAACAAATTAAGAAAACTGCAAATAAGTATAACTTAGCTACTGTAGGTCGTAAGCTTTTTGATGTGACATCTGCAGCTGATGTAGTTACTTTTAAATGTACTGATGAATATATGCGTTTCCAGACTGTAGCAATTCTTTCAGATCTTGGTACACATGAACAAGAAGTAGTACATTTATTTGATGGAGAAACTGGTAATACTCAAGACGTTATTACGGTAGTACATCGTGGTACTAATGGTTTTGGTACTTTCCGTCATTTATTGAAAGACTTACGTCTTCCTACTGCTATGAATACAAATTGGACAGCTCTTCGTCAATCCGAACGTCCAGTTCCTGGTGCATTATATAATCAATATATTGTATATTACAAAGCTCCAAGTGGTACTAATCCTTCTCTTGCAGCTGTAGGACATGAAACTGACACTAAGACGACTCATGTATTCTGGGTACGTCAAGATTTTGCAGCTGCTTTTGAAGCCGTTGTGGCAGCAGTTGTAGGTAGTGCAGCTACTAAAGGAGATCCTACTGCTCTCTTTGAAGAGGTTTAATCAATAAAATATTAGCAAGGAGGATTTAATTTATTCTCCTTGCTTTTTTATTGTGGTACAATCAAAAGCAAAAAAAATTTATGATATTTAATGAAATTACAATACAAATTTTAAGTCTTTTGTTTGGCGGAGGAATTGGAGCTAGTATTATGCAATTATATACAGCGAAAGCTACTAAACAAAAGTTAGCTGCTGAAGTTCAAGATACTTTAATTGATGTAGAACGAAAAAAACAAGACAATATGCAAGATGCTTTTGATACTATGTATCAAGAGTTAAATCAATGTATGAAAGATTATACTTCTATATCTGCAGAATATCGGGAACATCGTGAAAAAATGCGGCAGTATGAAGATTCTGTTCAAGAACAAATTCGAAATAAATGCGTAGAATTAGCAGAATTAAAATCGAAAGTTACTTATCTTATGGGAATTAGGTGCTATGATACTTTATGTCCTAAACGTATATTAATTAACCCTGAACGAGTAGATAATAAAATTCCTTCAGAATCTAATGGTAAAGAAGAATAAAATTAGTTTAATTAAAAATATAAAATATGTATATTGAAAAATTAGCTAGTCAAATTAAAAATGATATTTTATCAGGTCTTCGTGGTTACCATCAAAATTTTAGTTTAAATTTACAACAACTTGAAGACGAAGTAGTTCAAACTAGACTCTTAATTATTCGACAACAAATAGCTTCTGGAATGTTTCCAATTAAGGATTTGTTAGTTGCAATTAATTGTGTAGATGTAGATTGCGAATCTTTAGAAAGATGTAAATGCAAAAGTGATGGATGTGACACTCCAACTGCTCATTTTCAGATACCTCAATTAATGTCTGAATTTGGAAGTGATTCTATTGATTATATTGGTTCTATTGATCGAAAGCAACGATTTAGTATAATTAAATCTCTTTCAGAATTTCAAATGAAACGATATAAAAAAAGGGGAAAAGATAAACCTTATGTTTGGATAGATTTTGCTCCAAATAGTAATGGAATGCTTGATTGTTTCTTATTTAATTGTCCTTTCATTAAACAAATTTCAGTAGTAGGAGTTTTTAAAGATCCTAGACAAATTGACAAATTTAAATGTTGTACAAGTTCTGAATTTTCAATGACAGGTCCTGATGATAATCATTCTTATATAAGTCAACTTATTAAAGATAAATTAACTCAAGATAAAGTAAGGTATTATAGGCAATTAGCAGCTCCTAATTTACCTAATAATCAAATTTATACAACAGGTGATTGATTATGTATGGAATGCAAAATTTTCATTATGCTATATCATTAGCTCAAACTTTATATGATATAGATTTTACTGATATAGAACAAGCTGAAGAAATTGGATTAGTTGCTTATAATCATATAGGAAATCATCATACTCATTTATATAGAGTAACTGAAACTGTTGATTCTTCTACAGGTATTGTAGAACTTCCTTGTAATTTATTAAGAATTGAAAGTGTTACAGAACCATGTTTTGAAGATTGGGAATCTTCAAGTGCTATACATGAATATGGTAATGCAGCTTCTGCTTCTATTGAAGGTTATATAGAATCTCATAAATCTAAAAGAGATCCTTTATATGAAAGTGGTAGGTTTGTAAAATACCGACAAGAAGGAAATCAACTATATGTTCCTCGAACAGTTAGTAAAGTAACTATTCTTTATCATGGAGAAATTTTAGATGAAGAAGGACTACCTTATTTAAATGATAAAGAAGCTTTAGCTATTGCAGAATATCTTGGTTATATAACTAAATACAAAGAAGCAATTAGAACAAATAATAAAGCAGCTTTACAGATGGCAAATGATTTAAAACAACAATGGTTATTTCATTGTGATGCAGCTCGAGTTCCAGTGTATATTTCACAAAATGATATGGATATGGTACTCGATGCTCAAACCTCATGGAATCGCAAAAAATATCATTTTAGTTTTAAACCTACTTTATAACATTATAAGGAAGCTCTTAATGTACAGATAATTTATATGTGCAAAGAGCTTCCTTTTTTATTTTAATGTACTATGGATAATGGAGCTAACCTTCATACTTTTAAATTTAGAGAATTATTTATTAGATTTGATTTAAACTCTTTAAAATTAAATAATAAAGATCTTTTATCTGTTTATAAAAAAGGACATAAACGAGATTTTGCAATTTCTGTTTTCAAAATGTCACTAATCAAGGTCATTGACGATATTATTGATAAAGGCATACAATTTCAATTTCCAAATTCTAATAGAGGAAAATCTTGGTTATGTATGCAAAGAATTACTGGAGAAGAATATATTCAATCTCGTAAAAATGGAGCTTTTAAAAATTTTGATCCAGTAGATACTAATTTTAGTGCTTATAGAATTGAATATTGCATGGAAAAATTAGATGGTTCTTTAGTAAGAATTCCAGTACATCTTGATGCTAAACGTACTAAAAGAATTGCTAAACTTGCAAAAGAACATAAACTTAAAATTGGTAAAGTAAAAACATTTAAAAATTATTATAAGTTTGTTAAAGAAAAATATCCTATTTTATGTCAAAATGATATATATCGAATTTTAAGATATGGGTATTTTTCATTTAGATTACATATGAATTATGGAGTTGATATCTACACTCGTTCAAAAGATTTTTTATTACAAACAGGAAGTATTTATACAGACCAAACAACTATGTTAAATTATGTAATGAAAAAACTAAAAACTAAAGCTCGAGTGTTATACAGAAGACTTCATTTTTTATGGGATGGTTATTCTTATTTTAGTTTATCTAAAGAAAGAATGGTAGAAGTTCAAAAGCAATTACAAACAAATAAAGTAATTGATTTTGGAGAAGTTGTATTATATAAATTCTATGATGATGCTTTTACAAGTGCTTTAAATAGAGGAGCTTTATTTAAAATTAAAGCAGGAGATCCTTCTACTAGATTTACAAATCTTGAAAATTTAGTTACTGATAAAGCAGAGCTTTTAGAAGTATTTCATGATTGGAATTGGGATACTATTAGTTTAAATAAAAGAAATTATTTAACTATATTACCAACAGAAAAATATATTCAAACTATATATAATAATAATATTAAACCTTATATGAAATGGTTAAAGATGAAACTTAATCAAAGATAATTTTAATTATATTTAATTGTTCTTTTAGATGGCTAATACTAGAATGACAGCACCAAACACTTTTACCAAAGGTTTGGTTATGGATTTTAATCCTACAATTACTAAATCTGATAGTTTAGTAAATGCTTTAAATGCTACTCTTTTAACCTTTAATGGTAATGAAATGCAACTTCAACAAGACATGGGTAATGGTAGAGTTGAAACAGCTTTTTTACCTCAAGGTTATGTTCCAGTTGGAGCTTGTGAATTTGGAGATATTATTTACATTGTAAGTTATAATCCTTTAGAAAATAAATCTCAAATTGGATGTTTTCCAAGTCCAGAAAGAAATATTACAGAAGAAGAAATTATTAATACTACTCAACAATTAAAATCTGAAGATTTTCAAGATGTAAAGGATAATAAGCTTACAGGTATAATTAAATCATTATCTGTTAAAAAAGTAATGCATGGTAATAAAAATTTAAATCCTGGAGATAAGTTTATTATTTATACTAAAGAAAAGAATCCTTTAACACCTAATAAAAATAATCTTTCTGATTTTGGAAACACTTCTCATAGACATAATGAATGGCCTAAATTAGTTAAATTAAAAATTGTATCTATTGAAGATTCTGGTAAAATTGTAGATTTAAATGCTTCTGTAAAATGGTATAATAATAATTATTATTTAACTGAAGTAGATCCAAATAATAATGGCAAACCTGATATAGATTCTTACAGATCTTTAGTTTCTTCTGCTTATTCTATATTTCAATCAAAAGTATCTGGAAAATTAGCTTTACTTGCAGAGTTAGAAACTATTCAAAGCTTTAGTTGTACTTATGATGTTTTTACAACTAATGATGAAAAAACACATGAAACTAAATATAATATTTATTTTTACACTTCATGGGAAACAAATCATAATGATGTTAATCCTTCAGGTTTTATTTTTACTCAATCTAATTGGGCACCAATAGAAAATTCTGGATATATTTATAAACCTATAGTTAAAGATCAAGATAACACTCAAATTATATCTTATGAAAAGGATAGTGTTCAAACTAAACTTCCTATTAAAAGTGCTGCTACTATATCTAATAATCAAGTAGTTCAATATGATGCAGAACAAATTCAATCTTACTCCAGAACTTATAAATTAGAAGTACCTTCTAATGATTTTAAAACTTATATAACACAAGATAGTTATAATGCTAACATTTCAAATATTTTAGATTGGTTCAAAGTAAATGATACTTATACAGCTATTAAAGATAATAGTAAATATTCTATTTTACGTCCTGTTACAAGATTAAATCGTCTTTTGAATCTTAAAACAGGCGAACCTGTTATTGAAGATAGTGTAGGAAAATATTTATATAATTTAGATTTTTATTATACTAAAGTTAATGAAGATAAATCTCAAACTGTACTTTATCAAACAAAAGATATAAATGGTAAATATGTAGATATTAATCCTATCTCATTAAATGATGATGTTGTAAATAATTATTTCCATAAAGATATTGCAACTTTAGTATCTAAAGATTTTTCTATTTTACAAAAACAAAAAGTAACTATTGAAGATAAACCAGTATTAGTAAATACTAATTTATCTAATTTAATTTGGGATTATAAAGTAGCTCCTGTAATGCCTTATGGAGTTTTAGAGCATTTAGAAGTTCAAGGACAAATTGATTTTAGTAAATTAGGAACCGGTACAATAAATTTAAATACTTGGAAATATTATAACTCAGGTAATGTTTCAACCTTAACTTGGGGATTAGAAGCTTATTCAGAACCTAATAAAGGTATTGCAGAAGTAGTTTTTGATTTTTATGATAATCAAGGATGTGCAGCAAGTTATCATATTACAGGTAAATCTTCATATGCTGGAATTTTTACAGAACAAATTATATTAGGTCAACAAAATTCTAGTTATAAATTAAATGCAATTAATGCTGAAAATAAATCTTATTTTCATGCAGGAATAAATGATCCTAAAGGTAAAATTTATTTTACAGATTCAAACACTCCTACTTTAGAACCTACAAATAAAGGACCTTTTAAAAATGATGCAGGTACATTATATCCAAATGTTTTGTATTTAGTTAAAATTACAGTTAAGTATTGTCCTAAAGATTTAATGGGAAATTATAGTCAAGACAATGTTTCAAATTATAAATATTTCTATAGATGGTTTTGGTCTAATGGAATGTTTAATGACATGTATTACAATACTTCTGATTTTATTAATTTACAACCTAAATTATATTTAGATTTTTCTGGAACCTTTAATACCAAAGGGGTTAAAGATAGTATTAATGCTTTAATTCCAAAACATTATATTTACACTGGACCTTCTACATTTAATTATAGTCAAGATAAAAATGAATTATATAAAACATTAAGTGCAAATGTTTATACTATTAATCAAGACTATGCAGATGATATAAATGGTAATATTCAATTAGTATTAAATCCTGGTTTAACAGAAGGCTATAATACATTTAATTTAAATAAGGATAAATTAGATTTGATTAAAGACATTAAAGTGATTATGGGAAAATCATCTATCACTAAAAATATTGAAAATCCTTCTTTAATACACACAGGAGATTCTTTTATTAGTGTTTTGGATGATATTGTACAACCTGTGATAGCTCAAAATTTAACAAGTTATGATAGAGAACATTTCTTTGATAGATCAGGTTATGCAGGTCATAATTATGGTACTAATCAATGTCACGTAAGTAATTATTTTTTAAAATTATTACAATACGATCCTAATAAAAGAATCAATACAAAGAATTACACAGGAGATAAGTCTTTGGAAGAAACAGGAGGTTCTACTATTGAAATGTTTACTAATTTAAATGCTTATCAAGCATATTTAGATGCTTTTTCATTAAATATTGTTAAAGGTCAAAAAAATGATGACAAGAATAAACAAGTATCTTATCTTGATAAAAAAGGAGAAACTCAAGTTTTAAATGATTTTCAAATGAAAGTTTATCCATTATCAACAGCAAGTGATCCTAATAAAGGTATTCCATTAGTATTGGCAGGTACAGCTTTTAGTAAAACTTTTGCTGCTGAAATGCATCAAGATAAACACTCTAAAATTTTAAAATCTATTATTTCTTCTCTTGATGACAATGCAAAGTTTAATAGTTTAAAATATATGGGTTTACACTTGTTCCACAATCATTTATATTTTAATGATTTAATTACTTTTTATATGGGTGAATCTAATGGACATCCTACTCATTATGGTTCTTTTAATATGAAAGGTATTACTGATGATGGTTGGAAATCTACTAATCATGGCGGCGGAGGAAGAAATAATCATAATAATTGGGGTGCATGGTTAGGATTTGAAGATATTCAATCTTTATGGAGACCTCATATTTCTTCACCTGTAAGTGCTTTTGTAATTGGTAGACATGGAGGTTCTGCAGGTAAGGTTGATTCTTTACATTCTAATTTATCTTGGGATAAAATTAGAACTTCTTTTGGTTTAGGTGCTGTAGGACATTCTATATATCTTAATAATTATGAAATTCCTTTTGGAGATCCTTCTAACTGGAGAGAAGAACATGGTGGAATATATTTTTATTGTTTTATAGTTTATGACCAAGCTCAAAATATGTATGTACCTATTTCAGATTATTTTAGGGGTGATTCTACTAATCCTATAACTCAAAATAAACAACCTATGGATCAAAATAAAGATAAGGTTCCTACTAAAACATTAGCTGATATGTTAGGTAGTTTATTTGCTCAGTTATATGTAGTAGATCCTTCATCAGAAGGTAATACAGGATTACTTTCTAATTTTGTTTCATTACAAAATTATTCTGAATTTTGGAATAAAGATATTATAATTGAAGCTGATACTACAAACTTAACTAATCAAGAAACATTAAGAGAACTTATTACAATTCAAAATCAAACAATGCAAAAGTATTTAAGTGCCTTAAAATTAAATTGTAAAGAAAATTATGTAGAAGATAAAATAAATCCAAATAATGTAACTATTAATTTATATGGAACTCAAAGAGTATTTGCTTTTGAATTTGAAGTACCTTATAATTTAGGTAATTTACCTTATTTAAATGCTCAAAAATCTGAACCTAAAAATAAAATATTTTTAACTGTATTAGAAAATGATACTCCCAAAGTAGAAGTTTTTTCAGGTCAGGTTGCATCTAATACTTTATATACTTGGACAGGAACAAATATTATTCCTTTTGGAAGTGGTAGTTTAATGTATTACGCTTCTTCTTTTAAAGATATTAATGGTGAACTTTATATGACTGCTTCAAAAGAAACAATTAAAAGAACTTCTTTTGAACCTTTGTCCAAAGTATTACAGTATAATAATGGAGATATAACATGGAATAATCTATCACAATTTCCTACCTGGAATTCTACTTACACATTAAATTATGAATGTGGTAATCAAGATCCAGAATTAAAAGGAATACCGATAGTGTCATTCTTTAATTTATATAAACCAGGTTTATGATATGGCAAATTGGATTCCTGTCTTACAAAATACATTAGATTTTAATGTTTTAACTCAAGTATTACCTACTAAAGGTAATTTAGTCTATGAATACAATCCTTTACGAAATTATAGACTTTCTAAAACAATGTTTGAATTTAAAGGATCTTTGTATTCTTTATATGATTTATATAAATTATTTGGAATTTATTTAGAAACTAATAATAATTTATTTAAACGAACTGGAAAATCAAACACTGTTTATTACAAAAGTAATAATGCAAATGGAGGAGATTGGGTTGCAGTTACAGATATTATAGAAGAATTAAAACATTGTTATGTTGAATCTAATTATGCAAGTAGATTAAGTTTTGAAACTGCAATAGCAGAAGCTAAATTTGTAAATTGGTTAGGTCCTAAAGACATTATAAAAACTAATACTCTTCCTATTTTACATGAAAAAGGAGAATTAACAGATTTCATTACAGATGAATTAAAATTTTCATTAAATCATCCTGTGTCTATAGTTCCTCAATATAGTTATGATGGTTCAGTAAATTTAATTTTAAATGATGGAATTAATATTCCTCGTTTAATTAATTCTAGATTTAGTGCCACAGGTAAAGATACTTATGAAGTTGTAGATCGTAAAGGAGATAACGATACAAATATTTATGACCAAGGTGAACAATTTGATATTGATACTTCTTTATATAAAAGAACTACTAAAATTCCAAAATTAGTTTTTGGAGGAGTGACTTCAGGAGGTAATCTTAAAATAGGTAATTATCATTTTTATTTTAAATTTGCTGATGCTGATGGTAATGAAACTGATTTTATAGCTGAATCAGGATTAGTTAGCTTATTCATAGGTTATGATAGTCCTTCATCTATTTGTACTGGAATTAGTGAAGAAAATAGTGTGAAAGCTGTAAGATTTTATCTATCAAATATTGATGCTTCTTACAATTTTGTACATGTATATTATTCAAGAAATTCGGCTCAACCAGATCAAGCTTCTTTTACTCAATATTGTAAAATTGAAAAAAAGTTTATTATTAATAATTCTCAACAATGTAATATTTTAATTACAGGATTTGAAGAAACTTCTGATATTGCTTCTACAGATATTAATTTACAATATAATGTGGCTAGTACTGTTCACACTGCTGTTGAATGTCAAAATATGTTGTTTATGGGTAATATACATAAACCAGATATTCCTTATGAAGAATTAGCAGATTTATCATTAAGATTTTTACCTTATGTTAAAGAAGTTGTATATCCTTTAGACATTGACAAAGATTATATAATTAAATCTAATATGAAAGGATATTATAGTCCTGAATTTATTTATTCAAATGTAGGGTATTGGAATGAAGAATATTATAGATTTGGTATTGTATATATTCTTCCAAATAATGAACTTTCTCCTGTATTTAATATTAGAGGAAGATCTAAAGTTCAACCTTTTAAACTTAAAACAGTACAAACTACTAAAAGTTCTATTTTTATAGATAATTATTTTAATGATGGTCAATATGATCATTATAAGTTATATAAAACAGAAAATAATGTCAAAAAGAGAGTAAAAATTCATATAAATGAAAGTACATTTTATACATTATCTCCTAATACAAATATAACAAAAACAGAAGAAACAGAAGGTGAACCAGCTCTTGATAAAGATTTTTTTGAAAATGCAAAAGGAGTTGTTTCTTTTTCTCCAAATCATGATACTGATAAAATTTTTGCATTAGATATTCGTGTAGATGATGAAACTATTCAAGAATTAAAAAAATATGTTAAAGGGTATTTCTTTGTAAGACAAGAACGTATTCCAACTATATTATGTCAAGGTATAACTATCGGTATAGATAATATTTCTAATACACCTACTTTACCTACACAAGGAGGATTTTTAACAGAGCTTGCAAACAGTTTAGATAAAAGTACTTATGTAGAAGTAGATGATATTAATGATGTTAATTATATTAGTGAAGGTTTCTTACAAAGATATTCATTTTCACTTGAACCTAAATCTTTAGGATTTTGGAATTTTTTAGGTAAAACTATTAAAACTGTTGCTATTATTGCAGCAGTTGGAGTTGCTACAGTAGTTACTTGTGGAGGTGCAGCTGTGGTAGCTGGTGTAGTAACTGCTGCTGCCACACTCTCTGTAGCTACAACTGCTTTAGCTATTGGAGCTGCTGCAGTTGCAGGAGTTGCTTTAGCAGGAGCTGCAGTAGGAGCTGCATTAGAAGGAATTGTTGCTATTAAACGTACTTTGGCTACTAAAAAATTAAATGGTAGACATACTCATATTCCTGATAACTACAAACGAAAAGAATCTGCTAATTCTAGAAAAATTAGTTCTGATTTCAGAGATAGAGTAATTATCATGAATCCTAGTAAAAATAGAATTGGAGGTATTTTATGTCCAGATTATGAAGTTAATCAAGCTTATTTTAATCAATTATTTACAGGAAATAAACATATAATTAAAACTACCAAATCTCAAAGTACTAATAAATTACAAGGATTTACAAGTGATTTCTTTTCTAATGAAAACAATCATTTTTATATTCCTTCATATTATGATACTTCTTCAACTAATATGTATGAGTGTCAAATTCAAGGTGTACCTGATGATATCCCTATGGTTGGTATTGAAAAAACTAAATTTAGAAGTAGGGCAGGTATGGCTGAAGAATCTTGGCATTATGAACAAGTAGGTAATGAGTGGAAAGATAATGATCAAAAAATAAATTCTGATATTATTAGAGGTAGTTTTGGTCCTTATGTAGCAATGACTGGTTATCCTAATAATCCTTGTGAAACTGTTAACATTATGATTCCTGGTTTTTCAGATAATCAAGTAGCTGAATATATTTCTATTAGAATGGATGATGCTTCAAGTTATTTTGCAATCTCTGATAGATATTCTATTAATGAATGTGATGATCATTTAATCAATTCTTTAATTAAATTAACAGGTAATGAAGATAGATCATCTGGTTATTCATGGGAATTATATAGAGGTGATTGTTATATTTGTCAAGTTACTCATAGGCTAAATAGAAATTTTAATGATCCTTCTGCTCCTTATAACCATACAATTATTGATTATGATACTTGGAAAAATAACTATGATCCAGATAATGTAGATAATTACAATAACATTAATTTAGGTGATGTTAATGCTGTTCAACTTGGTATGTGGGTAACTTTTAAAATTAGAAGTACTTATAATCATAATGTTAGAACAGTAGATAATTCTTTCACTGATGAAAAATTAATGTGTGGTCATGGTAGAGGATATTTTCCTTATTTACCTATGGATACTGAAGGTAATTTTAAAATACCTGAATCAGCTGTTTATAATGTAGGATTTAAAAAATCTGTAAGTGAAAGATTTAATTTTACTTTACCTGATTCTCCTTATGTAAAAAACTGGTTTGGAACTAGAATTATGTATTCAGATATTCATATTAATGATGCATATAAAAATGGTTTTAGAGTTTTTAGAGGAACTAATTATATTGATTGTCCTCGAACTTATGGAGAGATTGTTAAATTAATTGAATTAAAAGGAAATCTTTTAGTTGTATTTGAACATGGAATAGGTGTAATTCAAGTAAATCCTGCAGGAGTTAAACAAAATATTTCTAATGAACATCATTATATGAATGTATCACCTGTATTATCTCCACCTGTCATTATTTCAGATGTAATTGGTTCTCAATGGGCTGATAGTATAATTCAAACTCCTGGTAATTTTGGAGATGGAGTTAATTTTGTATATGGTGTAGATACTGTTGCTAAAAAGATTTGGAGAACTAATGGTTCTTCTGTAGAATGTATTTCAGATACTAGAGTTCAAGAATTTTTAAATAATAATATTTCATTAGGTGAAAGAGAAAAATTACCTATTATAGGAGTTCGAAATGTTAAAACTTTTTATAATTCATTTAAAAGAGATGTAATGTTTACTTTTTATGATAATCTCCAAGGTTTTGAAGAAAAAGTATGGAACTTATGTTGGAATGAATTACTTCAATCTTTTGTTACTTTTTATAGTTGGGTACCTTCTTACATGGAAAATATCAATAATATTCCATTTTCATTTAATAGAAATACTTCAAAATGGATTACTAAACTTGGAATAAGTCATGCTGATAATTCATTTGCAGATGGTATAACATTAACAAATAATATTATTGAAAATGATTGGACTGGAGAATCTTTAGGAACAACAGCTTTAAATTTTAAAACTAAATTAATTACTCAATCAAGTATTATTTTAGATGAAGTTAGTTTGTCTCCTACTGGTGATACTGAAAGATCTTGGGTTCCAACTTTACCTGATTATGAAAAAGGGTTAATTGGATTACTTAATTTGAAAGGTGTAAATCTTCCTACTGGTAAAGATATTATTTATAAAATTGATTTTAGTTTAGAAAGAGATAACTTTAGAAATGATCAATTATTTGAAATTAAAAAAGTAGGTTATTATAAACATCAATATCAAAATCAAACTAAGTCTTCACCAAGTTTAGCAAAAATTAATAAAGTAGAAATTCCTATTTGGGGATTGTACTTAAAATCAGGAGTATCAGCAATTCAATTATCTTCAGAATTGTATTATAGAAATAAAACTAAAAAATCATATGCAGATTGGGAAACCAATAAATGTATATCAGTTATTACAGATAAAGATGAATTTTTAAAAGAAAATCAACTTAATTTTAAAACTGTTATAAAAGAAAATTATCCTATATTTAAAAATAGGGCAGGTCAACGAAAAGTCTTAGATAAAAAAGATATGATTAACCCTACTCATATTGTTAGACTTTTAAATATTAAAGCTAAAATTTTTGGATATTATAGTGGTGAAGATACCTCAATTTCAGAATATTTTTATAATTATGCAAGAGAAAATGCATCTGCTAAAACTCCTACAGAAGGTCAAGAATCTGTAATAAAAGGAAATGCAAATAATGGTGCTTGGGTTGATTGTGGTTTTTATGAATCTACTGTGGCAGTTATTCCTCGTTGGAATATGCAATTTTTATCTACTGATTTCTGGAAACATGGTCAAGCAGGTTTAATAGATATTGCAGATAAAATTTATCCTGCTTATTGGTATGGAGAACAACATCCTTTTGAATTTGAATTTGTAGTAGTGAATGATGCTTCTACACATAAAATATTTACAAATTTAGAAATCATTTCAAATAATGTTAAACCTGAATCATTCCATTATGAAATTGTAGGTGATGTTTATGATTTTGCTAAGGATAAAGTTAATATGTATTTTAGGCAAGAAGCTATGAAAGCTTTATATCAACATAATGGTGCTGATATATTGTATAATAGAAACTTCTTAGAAACTCAACCTAAACAACAAAAAACATCAGCAGATCTTCCTCATAATTATTATGCTAAATATACTACATTTAATGAAATTTATGATAGCTATAAACAAGCAACTTCTGTGAATAAAGATTATGATCATTTAACAGGATCTGAAATTGTTTATTATCCTAATCGTCAAGAATATCGAATTTGGACTCATCAAAAAGCTGTATCTTTAGATGATTTTGAAGGAGATAGTACTTCTAAACTTAAAGATAATTTTGGAAAATATATTTATGAAGATGATGGTTGGGAAGGTGCACGTGCCTTAATTGCAAGTAATTGTAAGTATCAAGAAGACCGTTGGAGAGTAACTATTAATCCTATTGTAGTTTGTTACAGAAATGAATACAATATGAATCAATTATCTGTTAAAGGTTTAAGTCCTGAAAATTCTTTATGGACAAGTCCTAACAGACCTCCTTTACCAGTATTTAATAGTCCTTTACCAACTGATAGAGATGGTAATCCATTATTTACTAATGGTTTAACAGATGATGATTGGCCAAAAGAACTTAAAAATATTGGTTATTCTAACGCTGATTTAGACAGTGTTAGATGGCTTGATGCTATTGATATTCATGGTTATCAATGGGGTGGTGATAATACTGCTTGTAATCGAGAAGAAATTGAGATTAGGGATAAATTTGTTAAAGTGAGAATCCGTTACACAGGAGATCAATTAGCAGTAATAGATTTTATTAATACTATATATCAACTTAGTTTCGCATAATGAATACGGATATATCAATAAGAACTCAAAGAATAATTAGAAAATGTCAAACAGGTTCTGTGATAGAACCTGCTGCAGAAAGTTTAAAACAACAATATGCTAAGAAAAATGGATTAGTTTATAGAAACAATCAATTTTTCAAAATTGATGGAAATGGAAATTTTTCAGATGTAACAGTTTTAGATTCTGAGTTACAAGATTTTAAAAAATCTTCATTATTAAATAATGATACTGCTTTAAAACAAATTGGAAGTGGAATTGATTTTTTAAGTCAAAGTTTCATGAGTGTTGACCCTAATGTTCAAAATCAATCAGTTACAACTCAAGCAATAAATACAGGATATGATACTGCTGCTCAAGCTGTTAGTGCAATTAATCCTTTAGCAGGAACTATAATGAAAGCTGGTGGTTTTGCTTCAGATGCTTTAACAGCTGCAGGAATTGGTACAGATCAACAAACTGTTGCAGATCAAATTTTAGATAGTAAATTTCTTAAGCTTACTCCTTTTGGTTTAATAAATGCTATAGGGGCTTCAAATACTCAAAAATTTTCAATGGATGAAAAAACTATTGAAAAAGTAGGAGGTTCTTATGGTGGTACAGTTGAAGATATTCAAGAAGCTGTTAATAAAGCTGATAAAAGTTATGGATTATTTAGTAGTGGTGCTCGTAATAAAGCCAATAGATTTATTTCTGAAATGAGAAATAGACAAAATAAAATGGCTAAAATTGCATCCACTGTAAGTGATCAAAGAGAATCTGTAAACATGATGGGAGATGTAGCTTCACAAGCTTATTCTTCTCAAATTGCTGGAGGATTTGATGCTCGGTATTTTAAAGCTAAAGAAGGAGGTAAGTTTACGGAACCTGAAGAAACTTTTGTTCCAGAAATTTTAATGTTTGACATTGAAAGAATTACACCTATTTCTTTTGAAACAGGAGGATTATTTGATGAAGTAATTAATCCTAATACA
>ERZ772930.33-NODE-33-length-56777-cov-7.32199_pt1 | contig 56777 bp, 47 predicted proteins | sample MGYA00511685_ERZ772930 | MGnify/ENA primary metagenome ERZ772930 (study PRJEB29015, sample SAMEA2738053) | human oral metagenome | biome: human oral; feature: human-associated habitat; material: saliva | place: China | collected 2226 ... | reverse complement strand
GGATTTTATCTCTGATAATATAATGATATATTTTTCTAGAATGTAAGGAAAGCCTAGTAATATTTTGAAAAAAAGCGAGCATAATAGCTAAAAAAATGTTATAGTAGTGCATATAATATTTTAAGGATGGTACTTTCTTTGGATAAGTTTGACTTGATGAGACAGAGACATTCTGTGAGATCTTATCTTGATAAGGATATCGACTCAGAGCATGTTTTGATAATGCAGAAGGCCATAGATAGATACAACAAAATCAGCGGACTAAGGATGCAGTTTATCGAAAATGATGAGAATGCTTTTGACTGCCTAATGGCTAAATATGGCAAGTTTGAAGGTGTGAAAAACTACATCGCGCTAGTTGGCCCTAAGGGTCCAGACCTAGAATTTAAATGTGGATACTACGGGGAGCATTTAGTGATGATAGCTCAGAGCCTTGGACTAAACACATGCTGGGTTGGACAGACATTTAAGAAGAGCAAAACAGTATATCATGCAGAGCTTAACGAAAAGCTTGCTGCAGTTATAACCATAGGATATGGCAAGACTCAGGGGACGCCACATAAGAGTAAGAAGCTTAGGTCGGTGAGCGATTTTAAGGAGAGCGACCCTGATTGGTACAAAAGAGGCCTAGAAGCAGCCATGCTTGCACCTACTGCACTTAATCAGCAGAGGTTTAACATAGTTCATAACGAAAGAAGAGTAAAGCTGAGACCGGGAGTCGGTTTCTTTACAAAGATGGATATGGGTATTGTAAAATACCATTTTGAGCTTGGAGCAGGCAGGGAGAACTTCTACTGGAGTGAATAAACCTGAGGTATAGCAAGGCTATACCTTTATTTTAAATAAAGAGAGGATATTATGGGAAAAGAATACCTACATGATCCGAGAAAGGTCCTAGAGGACCTTAATACCGGAGAGAGCGGGCTTACATCTGAGGAGGTCGCAGGAAGACAGTCTCAGTACGGAGCAAATAAGCTTGCAGAGGGAAATAAGAAGACTAAGCTTCAGAGATTTATGGATCAGCTAAAGGATCCTATGCTAATCATGCTGATTATCGCAGCGGGTGTTTCAGCAGTTACAAACATTGTTTCAGGCGAGTCGATGGTAGAGGTTTTCATCATCATCGTAGTAGTTCTTATTAACGCTATACTTGGAGTTCTTCAGGAGAGCAAGGCTGAGGAAGCCATAGAGGCCCTGCAGACCATGACGGCAGCAACCTGCAAGGTTATCAGAGATGGTAAGCAGCAGGTTATACCTAGTGCAGAGCTAGTGCCTGGTGACATAGTCGTTCTTGAAGCAGGCGACGCCGTGCCAGCAGACGGAAGACTTATAAGTGCAGCGAGCCTAAAGATTGAGGAATCTGCGCTCACAGGGGAGAGCGTACCAGTAAATAAGCTGATTGATATCCTAAACCTAGGCGATGGCAAGGATGTTCCTCTAGGAGATAGAGTGAACATGTGCTATATGGGTTCAACTGTTGTTTACGGACGCGGAATTGCCGTAATAACAGCAACAGGTATGGATACAGAGATGGGCAAGATTGCTGATGCCCTAAATCAGACACAGGAAGAGCTTACACCACTTCAGATTAAACTTAATGAGCTCGGTAAGAAGCTTTCATACCTAGTTCTTTTGATATGCGTATTCATATTTGCCTTTGATCTATTCGTATCAAAGGATATGAGCCTTACATCGATTCTAAATATATTCATGGTAGCTGTATCGCTTGCGGTTGCAGCAATACCAGAGGGATTAGCTACAGTAGTTACAGTAGTTTTATCAATCGGTGTAACCAAGATGTCCAAGGAAAATGCTGTTGTAAGAAGACTTACAGCTGTTGAGACCCTTGGATGTACTCAGATTATCTGTTCAGATAAGACAGGAACTCTTACACAGAATAAGATGACAGTTACTGAACATATCGGTGATGGCAGACAGATTGCTACAGCTATGGCTTTGTGCTGTGATGCGATACTTAACGATAAGGATGAGGCTGAAGGTGAGCCTACAGAGGCTGCACTAGTTAACTTTGCTGTAAAGCAAGGACTTAAGAAGTACGAGCTAGAGATAGCATATCCTAGAGTGAACGAGTGCCCATTTGATTCATCAAGAAAGATGATGAGCACAATTCACAAGACTGAAGAGGGCTTTGTTCAGTTCACCAAGGGTGCGCCTGATGTGATATTGAGCAGGTGCACAAGCTATTTTGATGGAGAAAAGGAAGTTCCGTTCACAGATGAGCTAAGAGCCAAGTTCCTTGCTGATAACAAGGCAATGGCCGACAAGGCTCTAAGAGTACTTGCAGTATCAAAGAGAGACTGGAGCGAAAATCCTGAGAATAACAGCTCAGAAAACCTAGAACACGACCTTTGCCTAATTGGACTTACAGGTATGATCGATCCTATAAGACCAGAGGTTAAGGATGCGATAGTAGAGTGCCGCAAGGCAGGTATTAGACCTATAATGATAACTGGTGACCACAAGGATACGGCGGTTGCCATTGCAAAGGACCTTGGTATAATCGAAGATGCATCGGCAGCAATAACTGGTGCACAGCTTGATGAGATAAGCGATGAGGACTTTGAGAGCAGAGTCGTGGAATTCTCAGTTTATGCTAGAGTTCAGCCTGAGCATAAGGTTAGAATCGTAAGCGCTTGGAAGAAGCGTGGTGCGATAACAGCTATGACAGGTGATGGCGTTAACGATGCTCCATCAATCAAGACAGCAGACATTGGTATAGGCATGGGAATCACGGGAACGGATGTAACAAAGAATGTATCTGATATGATTCTCGCAGATGATAACTTTGCAACCATAGTAAATGCAGTAGAAGAGGGAAGAAGAATCTACGATAATATACGTAAGGCTATACAGTTCCTTTTGAGCTCCAACATGAGTGAGGTTCTTGGTATATTCTTTGCGACACTGCTTGGATTTACGCTACTAAAGCCAGTACATCTTCTCTTTATCAACCTGATCACAGATGCTTTCCCGGCTCTTGCCCTAGGCCTAGAGAAGGAAGAACCTGATACGATGAGAAGACCACCTAGAGATTCCAAGGATTCCATCTTTGCTGGAGGAATGGTTTTTGATATAGTTTATCAGGGCCTTATGATAACTGTGCTTACGATAGCATCATATATTATTGGACATTCGATGGAGGTCGGATACTTTGAGATGCCAAAGGGTCTCTCACCAGATGGTATGACCATGGCCTTCATGACGATGAACATGTGCGAGATATTCCAAAGTCTCAACATGCGCTCGCAGAGGGCAAGCATATTTAGACTCAATTACCAGAACAAGGCACTCTTTGGAACTATGATCATGAGCCTTGTATTTGTTACAATAGTCATTGAGGTTCCATTCATTGCTAATATGTTTGGATTTACATCGGTAAGCCTTACAGAATACGCTATCGCACTTGGACTTTCAGTACTTGTAATTCCAATTGTAGAGTGCATCAAATTCGTGCAGAGACGCATAAGAGGATAAATATGGCTGAAATATATTTATTGACATTTCCATATAAACGATTAGCAATCAATGTGATTTCGCTCATAGTCGGACTATTTTTAAGGCGTTTATGCATTAAATATGGTATATTCAAAATGGGGCGAGAAGTACCTAGCGTGACGATAAATAAATTGACAAAGCTATTTGTAGTTCTCGTTAAATTTGATATCATAGGAAACGCTATGGCAATAATTCTGCAACTAGCTTTCTATGGAGTGTTTGCAATGAAGGGGCTAGTCGCTTTCTAGTTTCTTTAAGGAGGGTAATATGGGTGCAGTATTCTTTTTGATTCTTTGGCCACTGCTACTAGTATCGGGATTGTTTTATGTGATTTTGCCATTCATTCCGTATATTGTTATGGCAACATCGCTATTTTGGCTGTTAATTGGCCTGCTCCTAAGATACATATTTATCAAGCATAATGTGTATGACACGGGGCTAAACGATGAGCGTAAGCCCGTAAATGTCCTAACAGAGATACTCATATGGGTAGTCAGAATCGATATAGTAGTAAATATCATTTTGATTATTGGCGCAGTAGCTGCAGCAATAATCTTTGCAACAAAAGGCATTACGATTTTTTAGCTTGTGCCAAATCAGCTTATAGCGCAAGGAAAAGAGCTGTTAACTAAGTCACAGGCTGGTGGACAAAGCATGCGCGCTATGATATAATTTTTACAAGTAAATATAAAGAATCAAGGGGAGCGGAATTGCTGAGAGTTAGCGCTGAGATGCGTTAAGACCCTAAACCTGATTGGATAATGCCAGCGTAGGGATGTATTTTGACGAGTAGTATCCAGAAGGGTGCTACTCTTTTTCTTTTTTAGACCGTGGAGGTAGAGATGGACAAAAAAGAGCCTCTAGTTCACATAATCACAAACAGCGTGACCATAAACGATACGGTAAACTTCGTGCTAGCAGCAGGTGGAGCCGCCATATGTGCAGATTCGCCGCGAGAAGTAGCTGATGTCGTATCGCTTTGCGATGCGCTGATGATAAATATAGGAACGCCTAGTGAGAAGAAGCTTACAGCCATGCTGATTGCAGGAAGAAGGGCAAACGAGATGGGAATACCCGTCGTGCTCGATCCTGTCGGTGCTGGTGCGTCAGAGTTTCGAAAAGAGATTCTTGGAGAGCTCCTTGAGGATGTGAGCTTTGACTGCATCAGAGGAAATAAGTCAGAGATAGCAGCACTTCTTGGCATTCAGTTTAGATCAAAGGGAGTCGAAACCGTAAGTCTTGAGCTTGCAGATGAAGCAGTTCATGGACTAGCCGAAAAAACAGGCTCAGTAATTCTCATGACTGGCGAAAGCGATTTAGTCTTTGATAAAAGGGATAAGTTTGAGATATGTGGCGGAAGCCCTTTGATGAAAAAGCTCACAGGAAGCGGCTGCATGTACAGCGCATTTATTGCCACAAGACTTGCAGAGCACAAGGATGAGCCGGCTGTCAAGGTCGTGAGAAAGGCAGCAGCTGACTATAAGCTAAATACTGTTAAGGCAATTAAGCTTATGAAGGAGCGAGGCACTCTTGGAACGGCAAGCTTTAGGCAGTGTCTGATAGATGCGATGAGCATCAATACTTTAGGAGAGATATTTGATGAAATTTAGTAAAGAAGATTTGCTAGTCTACGCCATAACGGATGAAGTCGAGCGAAGCGAAGAAGAATGGGAGAAAATCCTAATTCCTATGTTTGAAGCAGGAATAAGGATACTCCAGCTCAGAGAAAAACACGCATCACGAGATGAATTTGTTAGCTCTGCGAGAAAGCTTGCTGAGATATGCCATGAGCACGGAGCAAAGCTTATAGTAAACGACGATGCGATCACCTGCATAGAGGCAGGCGCAGATGGTGTTCACCTGGGTCAGGATGATATGCCTATAACTGAAGCGAGAATGCTTCTAGGAGATGACTACATAATCGGTGCGACAGCGCATAACCTAGCTGAAGCAAAGAAGGCTGAAGACGAAGGGGCTGACTATGTTGGAGTTGGCGCAGCCTTCGGCTCAAATTCCAAGCTAGATGCAAGGCCGATAGAGCTAGATGAGTATAAGAGAATAAGCGATAATATTTCGATTCCTATGGTTGCCATTGGCGGGATAAATCTAGAGAATATGGATAAGCTTTCGGGCTCAGGAGCAGATGGAGTTGCAGTGATTTCAGCGCTATTTGCAAAGGAAGATGTTAGGGCGGCTGCGGATGCTTTGATGGCTAAGAGCAGAAGTCTATTTGGAAATTAAGAAAGGTAAATTTATGAATAATAAGGGAAAAATTGAACTAAAGAAGATGGTGGTTGCTGCGATGTTTGTAGCACTCACAGTGTCGCTTTCAGGCTTTTCAATACCTGTGGGAACGGCGAAGTGCTTTCCGGTGCAGCACATGATGAATGTAATTGCTGCGGTATTTCTTGGACCAGTCTATGCGGTGCTTTCTGCATTTGTGACTTCGGTAATTAGAAATATTATGGGAACTGGATCGCTACTAGCATTTCCAGGAAGCATGGTCGGAGCACTTTTATGCGCTCTAATATATCAGAAGAGCAAGAAGCTTTGGGCCTGCTACATAGGCGAGATCATCGGAACAGGAATAATAGGAGGACTTCTCGCATATCCAGTTGCACTGCTTCTTATGGGTAATGCCAAGGTTGCGACATTTACATTTGTTCTTCCATTTTTGATTAGCACCTGTGGTGGTACGCTGATTGCGGCTATTTTGATCGGTATAATGGACAAAACGAAGGTTTTGGATTATCTGAAGCGTCAGATAAGATAGGAGGATATTATGAAGACAGCATTGACGATAGCAGGAAGTGATTCGAGCGGTGGTGCAGGTATTCAGGCAGACCTTAAGACTATGCTTGCAAACGGCGTATATGGAATGTCGGTTCTCACAGCTTTGACAGCACAGAACACTGTTGGAGTTAGGTCTATTTTAAATGTTGACAGCAAGTTCCTAAAGGACCAGATAAGCTCGGTGTTTGAGGACATCTACCCGGATTCTGTTAAGATAGGAATGGTGAGCGATGCCAAGCTTACGATGACCATAGTCGAAGAGCTTTATATGTGGAAGGCAAAGAACCTTGTAGTTGACCCAGTCATGGTTGCAACAAGCGGAGCGAAGCTGATTTCAGACGAGGCCTGCGAGGTTTTGATAGAAAAGCTAATTCCACTTGCAAGGGTTATAACTCCAAACATTCCAGAGGCAGAGTACATCTCAGGCGAGACGATTAAATCGAAAGAGGATATGGAAAGAGTTGCTAAGCTAATCGGCGATAAGCATGGAGTTGCAGTTCTCCTAAAGGGTGGACATAGCATCAGCGATGCGGATGATGTGCTTTATGAGAATGGCAATTTCAGATGGTTTAAAGGAGAGCGAATAAATACAAGCAACACTCACGGAACCGGCTGCGTTCTATCGAGCGCGATTGCATCAAATCTTGCTAAGGGAATGGAGCTTGAAGATGCGATTGTAAGGGCGAAGGAATATATAAGCGGAGCCCTTGCTTCAGGACTTGACCTGGGAGCAGGAAGTGGACCGCTAGATCACGGCTTTGACCTAAAGAGTAGGTTTATATAGCAAAGGCTGGCGAAATTGTCAGCACACAAAGAGGAATTGTATCAAAGATATAAGGGATTTCACATCAAGAAAGGTAAAAGGAATAATCATGGAAAGAAAGTATTCAACTCAGATGGAAGCAGCACGCATGGGGATTGTAACTCCAGAGCTTGAGGCAGTAGCAAAGAAGGAGAACCGCAGCGTTGAGGAGCTTCTACCTTTGATGGCTTCGGGAAAGATGGTTATACCAGCTAATGTGAACCACAAGTCGCTAGATCCTAACGGTGTGGGTAGCATGCTAAAGACAAAGATAAATGTAAACCTTGGAATCAGCCGTGACTGCAAGGACTACGATATAGAGATGAAGAAGGTAATGAGAGCAGTTGACCTAGGTGCAGAGGCAATCATGGACCTTTCGAGCCACGGAAATACTCAGCCATTTAGACAGAAGCTGTGTGCAGAGTGTCCAGCAATGATAGGAACAGTTCCAATTTACGATTCAGTTATTCACTATCAGAGAGACCTTGGCACACTTACTGCTCAGGACTTCATCGATGTTGTAAGACTTCACGCTCAGGATGGTGTTGACTTTGTCACACTTCACTGCGGAATTACAAGAAAGACAATAGATCAGATCAAAAACGGCGGCAGAAAGATGAACATCGTAAGCCGTGGCGGAAGCCTTGTGTTTGCATGGATGTCTATGACAGGAAACGAGAATCCTTTCTATGAATACTACGATGAAATCGTTGAAATCTGTAGAGAATATGACGTAACAATAAGCCTTGGAGACGCTTGTCGTCCAGGATGTCTAGCTGATGCTACAGATGGATGCCAGATCGAGGAGCTCATCATGTTAGGAGAGCTAACAGAGAGAGCATGGAAGCGTGATGTTCAGGTTATGGTTGAGGGTCCAGGACATGTTCCAATGGATCAGATTGCAGCAAACATGAAGATTCAACAGACAATTTGTAAGGGAGCACCTTTCTATGTACTAGGACCTCTAGTAACAGATATCGCACCTGGATATGACCACATCACAGCAGCTATCGGTGGTGCAATTGCAGCATGGCAGGGAGCAGCCTTCCTTTGCTATGTAACACCGGCAGAGCATCTAGCACTTCCAAATGTTGACGACGTTCACCAGGGAATCATCGCAAGCAAGATCGCAGCACACGCAGCTGATATTGCAAAGGGAATACCTGGAGCAAGAGACAAAGACGACAGAATGGCTGATGCAAGAAAGGCTCTAGACTGGGATGCTCAGTGGCTAGAGGCACTTGACCCTGAGGTTGCAAAGGAGATCAGAAAGAGCAGAATGCCTGAAGAGGACCACGCAGATACATGCAGCATGTGTGGTAAGTTCTGTGCAGTAAGAAGTATGAACAAAGCCCTTGCGGGAGAGGTTATAGATATATTATAATACCTTTATTATAATTTCAGATAACTTTTAGCACATAGAACTAGGAGACTTCTATGAGAGAAAAAGAGATAATTAAGGTCAGTATAATAGGAATAATTGCCAATCTATTCCTTGCTGCTTTTAAGGCAGTAATAGGAACTTTAACCAATTCCATTGCCATTACTCTTGATGCGGTTAACAACCTCAGCGATGTTCTATCTTCGATAATTACTATTATCGGAACGAGAATAGCAAGTCGTAAGCCTGACAAAAAGCATCCGCTAGGACACGGCAGAGTCGAGTACCTGAGCGCAGGTCTTATCGCCATAATAGTCCTTTATGCAGGAATCACATCTCTTGTAGAGTCAGTAAAGAAGATATTAAATCCGAGCGAGCCTGAATACACTAATATAGCGCTGATAATAGTCGCTGTAGCAGTCGTAGTCAAGCTCGTCCTCGGAAGCTATGTAAAGAGCAAAGGCAAGAAACTAAATTCAGATTCTCTTGTGGCTTCAGGTGAAGATGCAAGGCTAGATGCTATAATCTCAGCGTCGACAGTCGTAGCAGCCTTGATTTATATTTTCTGGGGTGTAAGCCTTGAGTCATATCTTGCAGCTTTGATATCTCTAGTGATTATTAAAGCTGGCTATGAAATGATAAGCGAAACGCTCTCAGAAATCATAGGAGAGAGAATAGACAAGGACGTAATAGATGAACTCAAGCAAACTATTATGGAGTTTGAAGATGTCTATGGAGTCTACGATGTTGTGCTTCATAACTACGGACCGGACACTTTGATAGGCTCTCTTCACATAGAAGTGCTTGATACATATACTGCTGGGCAGCTTGATGAATTGGAGCGTCATCTTATGAAGGCGGCCTACGATAAGAACAATATAATCCTTGCAGGAATAAGTGTATATGCGAGAAACAGCAAGGACGATAGAGCCAAGAAGGACTTTGAGAAGGTAAGACATCTTGTAATGTCTCACAAATATGTGCTGCAGATGCACGGCTTTTATATCAACTACGAGGAGAAGATTATGAATTTTGATATCATCCTCGACTTTGATTCACCAAACAGAAACGAAGAGTATATGCACATATTGTCGGATGTCCAAGAAGCCTTCCCAGACTTTGCCATAGGAATAACGCTCGACCTTGATGTGAGCGACTAAGGGAAGCTTATGTACAAAATATTTTTAGTTGAAGACGATAATGTAATTGCTAATCAAGTAGAGAAACATCTTAGGAGCTGGAATTACGAGGTAATAATTGCTAAAGACTTTCACGATATTATGAGTGATTTCGCAAAGTCAGAAGCAGACCTTGTGCTCCTAGATATTTCTCTGCCTTTTTTTGATGGTTTTTACTGGTGCCGTCACATAAGACAGATATCAAAGCTTCCGATAGTATTCGTATCAGGAGCCGGCGATAATTTAAACATTGTAATGGCGATGAATATGGGAGCTGATGACTTCATATGCAAGCCTTTTGATCTTAATGTGCTAACTGCAAAGATACAGGCTTTACTGAGACGTGCATATGATTTCAGCGAGGGAGAAACGGCGGACGTTATAGAGCATGATGGTATAATTTTAAATATGAAAAACGCAAGCCTTTACTTTGATGGAGAAAATATTGAGCTCACAAAAAACGAGTACAAAATTTTGGAAATTCTGCTTAAGAACAAGGGAAAGATGACTAGTAGGGAAAATCTGATGATGGGGCTTTGGAATACAGACAGCTTCGTAGATGAGAACACCCTGACAGTGAATATGACAAGACTGAGGAAGAAACTTGCAGAACATGGAATAAGTGATTTGATAAAGACAAAGAAGGGACTAGGGTATATTGTGGAATGATTTTCTCTAAATATATTAAGAGTCGAATAAGGGTAATCATCTTTTTCGTATTCATGCTTTTGATTTTCGCATTTATTACCATGCTTGCAGGAATTCCTTGGACAGTAAGCCTTTACGCAGGACTATTGCAGTTATTCTTTGCTTTGATAATAGGCAGTATAGATTACTTTAGATTTTTGAGATACATAAATATTCTCAAGGATTGGGAGAAAAACTTAATGTACACAGCTAGGACTGATTTGCCACCACGAGATTTGATAGATGAGGAATATCAAAGATTATATGCAGAGGTCCACGACATGCTAATTGAAGCGATAAAGGAAAGGGAAAGCCTAGAAAGCGGACTTAATGACTACTACAAAATGTGGGTACATCAGATAAAAACGCCTCTGTCAGCGCTATATCTAATAGTCCAAAACAGCAGTATTGAAGAAAAAAACGAAATGTGGATGCAGCTAGCAAGGATAGATGGATATCTCGATATGCTTCTAAAATTCATAAAGCTAGCTAGCGATAACACAGATTTTGTTTTTCAAAACTATAATGTGCAAGAACTCGTAAGGGAAGTCGTAAAGTCTCAGTCTATTGTCTTTATCAAAAAGAAGCTCTCAATAGAGCTTAATGATCTAGATGAAAATATAGTAACTGATAAGATGTGGCTTGGCTTCATAATTGACCAAGTGCTTTCAAATGCCCTAAAGTACACAAATGAGGGCGGAGTTGTAGTAAGTCTTAAGAGCACGAATTCCGAAAAAATAATATCCATAGCAGATAGTGGTATAGGAATAAGAGCTAGTGATATTAGCAGGATATTTGAGGACGGTTTCACTGGATATAACGGAAGAACTAGCAGTAAGTCATCGGGCATTGGCCTATACCTTTGCCGTAAAATCGCTGATAAGCTAGGGTATAGACTTTCGGCTGAATCAAAGCTAGGTGAAGGTACGAAAATAAATATACATATACCTTACAGCAATGTAAGATACGAATAGGATTTTGAAAGGTAGTGTATATGCATTACCTTTTATTTTTAGATAGAATAGTTCCAAGAAGGGAGATGAACAATATGTCATTAGTAGAAGTAAAAAATCTTAAAAAAGTTTATACATCAAAGCTTGGAACAAACGGAGTAGTCGCACTACGCGATGTTAACTTCAATGTGGAAAGAGGTGAATATGTCGCTGTCATGGGCGAGTCTGGATCAGGAAAGACGACGCTCTTAAATATACTTGCGGCTTTAGACAGAGCTAGCTCGGGAGAAGTTATTTTAGATGGAATGAATCTTTCAGCCATAAGAGATGGAGAAATTTCGGCGTTTAGACGTGACAATCTAGGGTTTGTATTCCAGGACTTTAACCTTTTAGATACATTCACCCTAAGAGATAATATCTATCTACCAAGGGTGCTTGCAGGAGCAAAGCCAAGCCAAATGGAGGCAGAGCTAAAGCTAATAGCTGAGTATCTAGGAATCACGCATATACTTGATAAATTTCCTTACGAGGTATCGGGTGGTCAAAAGCAGAGAGCAGCAGTTGCAAGGGCCTTAATCACAAACCCAAGGCTGATACTTGCAGATGAACCAACTGGAGCCCTAGACTCAAACTCAGCAGACGATCTATTAAATCTATTCAGCTCAATAAACCAAGGTGGACAAACCATTATAATGGTAACGCACAGCGTGAAAGCGGCGAGCACAGCAGGACGCGTTTTGTTCATAAAGGACGGAGAACTCTTCCATCAGATATATAGAGGAGACATGACAAATGATGAGATGTTTGCGAGCATCTCAGACACATTGACAGCCCTATCTGTGGGAGGTAAGAGAAATGCCTAGAAACTTCACACTAAAACTCGCCGTATCGAATTTGAAAAAGAATAGTAAGCTTTACATGCCGTATATCATAGCATCCATAATCATGATTGCCGTTATATACATAATGAGTTTTCTTAGTAATAGTAAGGATATAGAAAACTTTAGAGGCGCAAACTACGTTACACTGAGCATGCTTTTAGGAAATATAATTGTATCAGGCTTTGCGATAATATTTTCTTTCTACATCAATAGCTTTTTGATGAAGCAGAGAAGTAAGGAGTTTGGACTATATAATATCCTGGGCATGGAAAAGCGCCATCTAGGTAAAGTTCTTGTAGCAGAGAGCATGATAAGCTCTAGTATATCTATCATAATGGGTCTAGGCGTTGGCATCTTGTTCAGCAAGCTAGCTCTAATGGTAATAACGAAGATGATAGGTGCTGGACATATAATTGCTTTTGAAGTAAATATGCATGCGGTTACGCATACAGCAGTATTCTTTGCTATAGTTTTCGCACTCGTTTTGATAAAGAACATATTATCTATAAGAATATCAAAGCCTATAGAAATGCTAAAAGGAGCATCGGCACCTGAGCGTGAGCCAAAGGCGAAGATTATTCTAAGCCTAATTGGAGCAGCATGCTTAGTTGCAGGATATGTGATTTCCATCAGCATAAAAGATCCTCTAGCAGCAATAATACTGTTCTTTGGAGCGGTAATTCTAGTAATCATCGGAACATATCTACTCTTTACGACAGTTAGCGTGGCTGTGCTAAAGGCACTTAAGAAGAACAAAAGATTTTATTACAAGAAGGCCAACTTTACAAGTGTTTCAGGTATTTTATTCAGAATGAAGCAAAATGCAGTAGGTATGGCAAATATCTGTATTCTTTCAACCATGGTTATAGTTATGGTATCTGTTACGGTATCGCTTAGAGTTGGAATTAATGATGTTATCAAAAAGATAACACCTTCAGATGTCATCGTCAGCGTGTCACTAGACGGTGAGCAGCTTAAGGAGGACGGTAAGGCTTCTAATGCACGTATAGATGAGGAACTGAATTTATTCGAAGAAAAGGTTAAGAAGCAGGATATCAAGCTAGTAGATACAAATGCATACGTACTCCAAAGCTATAAGGTGGAATTTGATGAAAGTGATCAAAAAATCAACTTTATCCAAGCAGCTAATAAGCAATTTCTAACCGTAATGACAGCAGATCAATACGAGAAATTCAGCGGTAAGAAAATTAGCGTATCAAAGAATGAAGCTGTATCGATAGGAACAAAGCTAAATGGAAAGCTTGATATCTCTGGAATTAATCTTGATGTAAAGCAGATGAATCTAAAGGTTCCAGCATCAACTGTCTCAGCTGTGTATGGCCAGTATGTGCTAATTGTGCATGATGATGAAATCGCAGATACAATTGCTGGTGAAGCAAATAAATATTCCAGCTCCATGGGAAATACGCTCATCATGACAGCAAATATCGAGAACAGAGATGAGGTGGGAGAACAAAAGTACGCTGCGCTATCTAAATGTGTTACAGAGTATTGGAATGATAGGAAAGAAAGCCTAGGAATAACCAATGCGTATAATGTAACAAGATATGAAGCAGATAAAATACTCGGAGGTCTAACTAATAGCTTCCTGTTCCTTGGAGCATTTCTAGGAGTTGTCTTTGCCTTTGCAGCTGCTTTGATAATCTACTACAAGCAGATTTCAGAAGGATACTACGATAAGGACAAGTTCGACATGATGCAGAAGGTGGGAATGTCGGAAAAAGACGTAAGACAGACAATAAGAAAGCAAATAACCTTTGTATTCTTTGCACCGCTCATAGTTGCAGTTTTGCATGTGGCAGGAGCCTTCAATATGATAAGACTTATCCTAGAAATATTTAGCATATTCAACATCGGACTTCTAATTGAATGCACAGTTATATGCACGCTAGTATTCGCAATTCTCTACGCAGTAATCTTTGCATTCACAGCAAGAGAATACTACAGGATAGTAAGAAGAAAGATATAGCAAAAAAATATTGAAGACGAAATCAGCCCTGTAAAGCATCAAAAGCTTTGCAGGGCTGTTGCTCTAAAATAAAAACATAAAATTTTCGATATAATATGTTAGTATACAATTAAATCGGATATAAATACTCTGTAAGTGTTTTGAAATTTTGGAGGAAGATGAAATGTTAGATAAGAAGATAACAGATTTACTAAACAAGCAGGTTAACGCAGAATTTTACTCAGCATATCTTTATTTGGATTTTGCTAACTACTACCATGAGCAGGGTCTTGATGGATTTGCTAACTGGTATGAGGTTCAGGCAAAGGAAGAGCGTGACCACGCTATGCTAATCAGAACTTATATTATAGACAATGGCGAGAGAATGATCTTTGATGCAATCGAAAATCCAACTCAGGAATACGATGGCATGGATGCACCGCTTCGTCTAGCACTTCAGCACGAGAGATTCGTCACAGATCTTATTAACAAGATTTACAAGGCATCACACGATGTTGATGACTACAGAACAATGCAGTTCTTTGACTGGTTCGTTAAGGAGCAGCTAGAGGAAGAGAAGAATGCTGATGATCTAATAAAGAAATTTGAGCTTTTCGGAAGAGATCCTAAGGGACTATATGCCCTCAACCAGGAGCTTCTAGGCAGACAGTATACAGCGCCTACTGTAGCAGAGTAATCTAAATCAATCATATATAAGGACCTGCTTTTTGTGAAAATAAATCGCAGGTTCTTCTATTGAAACCGAAGATTTACGGGACTAATCAATGTTGCATAAGTATAACAAATTTTATACTTGACTAACATAGTCATTGACTATTAAAATGGCTTTAAATGATAGTTTTGAGTGGGATGTATTTTATAAAATTTATATTCCTAATTTATAAGTTTTAAGAAAAGGAGATTAGAAAAATGAACGTATGGAAGACATTAAGAACATTGGGCTGCGGAGTTTTGGTAGGTACAGCAGGACTTAAAGTACTTGCTTCTGCAGACGCTAAGAAGGTATACACACACGCTACAGCAGCTGTAAAGCGTGGAGTAGATGAAGTTATGAAGACAGTAACAAACATCAGAGAAAACTGTCAGGACATCAGTGCAGATGCTGACGAAATCAACGAGAAGCGTTGCCAGGAAGCAGAAGCTAAGATGATTGAGGACGCTAAGGAAGTTCTTAGAGCTGCAGAAGAGAAGGCAGAGGGAGCTGAAGCATAATATTGCTTCAGTTTTCATATAGGAGGCATTTGGATGAGGTGTAGAATATTACACGAGAGCAAGGGCAGGATGCGTGTGCAGCTAGTGCAGTACCGCATGACCTTTGAAGAAGCGGATATCCTAGATAACTACCTCAGCGGGCTTTCAGGTGTAAAGAGCGTAAAGGTACATGAGAGAACCAAGGTTGCGATTATAGAGTTTTCAGGAGATGTTAGAGATGATATCATAGATGCTTTATCTAATTTTGATTATGAATCCAACCAGGAACTTCTCACGACAATAGCTGACAGACAGCTACAATACGAGTTCGAAAACAAGCTCTGCCTACATGTAGGCAGGCGTGTTTTTTCCAAGCTATTTATACCGATGCCATTAGCAGCTGGAATAACAGTTATCAAATCAATTCCGTTTATAGTAAAGGGATTAAAGTCACTGATACATGGTAAACTTGAGGTGTCTGTGCTTGACGCGACAAGCATCACAGTCTCAATGCTCAGAGGAGATTTCTCAACCGCAGGAAGCATAATGTTCATGCTTGGAGTCGGTGAGATAATGGAAGACTGGACGCATCGCAAGTCAATCAGCGACCTAGCTAAGGCCATGGCCCTCAATGTTGAGAAGGTATGGACAAGAGCTGAGGACGGAACAGAACTTCTCGTAGATGCAAGTACAATTAATGCCGGTGATATAGTAATTGTAAGAACCGGAAATGTCATAGCAGTAGACGGTAAGGTCATCAGCGGTGAGGCTCACGTAAGCCAGGCTTCTATGACTGGAGAGTCAATGCCAGTGCGTAAGTACGAGGGAAGTCTTGTATATGCGGGAACAGTAGTCGAGGAGGGCGAGATTGTCATCGAGGCAGAGGGCTCACTCGGAAACAGCAAGTACGACAGAATCATCACCATGATTGAGGATTCTGAGAAGCTAAAGTCTTCGACAGAGGATAAGGCATCAAAGCTTGCAGATAGACTTGTTCCATACACATTCGGTGCGACAGCACTTCAGTATCTCATTACAAGAGATATAACAAGGGCGACATCGATATTGATGGTAGACTTCTGCTGTGCGCTTAAGCTTTCAATTCCTATCGCAGTTCTCTCAGCGATGAGAGAGGCGGGCGAGTACCGCATGACTGTCAAGGGCGGAAAGTTCCTAGAGGCAGTAGCTGAGGCAGACACGATAGTATTTGATAAGACAGGAACTCTAACAGAAGCAGTTCCAAAAGTTCACAAGGTTGTGCCTTTCAGCGATATCAATGAGGATGAGTGCCTCAGAATCGCTGCTTGTCTAGAGGAGCATTATCCTCACTCGATAGCAAACGCTGTCGTTAAGGAAGCTATGGTAAAGGGACTTGACCACGAGGAAAAGCACAGCAAGGTAGAGTACATCGTAGCTCACGGAATTGCAAGTACGCTTGATGGACAGAAGGTTTGCATCGGAAGCCACCACTTCATATTTGAGGATGAGGGCTGCACAATAGACGAAGATAAGAAACAGGCCTTCGAAGATCTGCCAAACGAGTACTCACATCTATACCTAGCTATAGATAAGAAGCTCGTAGCGGTAATTTTGATAGACGATCCTATCAAGCCAGGCGTAGCAAAGGCAATCAAGCAGCTTAAGGCTCTCGGAATTAAGAATGCAGTTATGATGACTGGTGATAACGAGAGAACAGCAAGAGTTATCGCGGCAAAGGTCGGAGTGGACAGCTACTATTCAGAAGTACTTCCAGAAGACAAGGCTAATTTCATCAAAGAAGAACGAAGCAAAGGCCACAAGGTAATTATGGTAGGAGACGGAGTTAACGACTCACCAGCGCTTTCAGAGGCGGATGCAGGAATCGCAATAAACAGCGGTGCAGCAATCGCAAGAGAGGTTGCTGACATCATGATTGGAAGCGACGAGCTCGACGAGCTAGTAAAACTCAGAGAGATAAGCATGAAGCTTATGAAGAGAATCAAGCTAAGCTATCGTCAGATTTTGGGCTTCAATTCCTTCCTAATCGGAATGGGAATGTTCGGTATGTTTACACCGACAACAACAGCCCTGCTTCACAACTCGTCAACGCTTGCGATAAGCCTTCGCAACATGACAGACTTGCTCGAGAAAAAATAGCAATACAAAACACCTATGAAGTAGCATCACAGCGATGCGCCTCATAGGTGTTTTTTCATCAAAATGTATGAATTTGCACGAGGGCCTCAAATTGCCCCTTAGAGCTGCTCAACAGAATCAGCAACTAGACGACAGTACTTCTTGCCGTTCTCCTCGTAAACCTCAAATATGCCTGTCACAGAGGCATTTGATTTCACCTCAGGGAATCCTTCCGGGTAAGTATGACCAGGCCATACGAACTCTATACCTTGCTGGCAACATGCCTGAGCATCTGCAATTATAATCGCATAGTACTCAGTAACACCGCTTGGGTTTCCCTCCTGAGCAGCGTAGACATTGAACTGACCTGACATTCTGATGCGCTTACCGATGAACTTATCAGGCTCTGTCATCATAAGATATACCTGAGAGTAGACGACATTAGCGTTCAAATTATTTAGGTCAACATCTATCTTATTGCCATTGGTCTTAGACTTGCTCTTGCTGGATTTGCCTTTTCCGGCATCGCCGGCGACCTCTTTTTTATTTACTTCTTTCTTAGTATCACTCTTAGAATTCTCCTGCTTGTTCTTAGCATCGGAGATGATTTTGGTATCTCCGTTAGAATCCTTATCGCTTGCCTTTCCACACGCAGTTACGCCAAATGCGAGGGTGAGGCAGATGATGCATGCTAAAATCTTCTTCATATCCTTGCCTCTTTTCTCTATATTTTGCTAGCCTAGCTAGTCTTGGCTGTAATCTACCGCGCTAAGCTCTCCTTGCCGAAATCCTACCTATCAAAGTGAATACGCCAAAGAAGAACGCATCAACTGCGACTATGGTTGAGCCCACTGGAGTATTTCCGAGGATGGAAATAGCCATACCGAGGACTGCACATACGACTGATAGGATGGCAGAGCAGATGGTAACAGACTTGAAACTGTTATATACCCTCATGCTCGAGAGCGCAGGGAAAATTACGAGTGCCGAAATTAGCAGAGAACCAACTAGGTTCATAGCTAGAACAATTATAACAGCAATCATAACAGCAATCAAGAAATTGTAAAGCTTGACATTTGTGCCAGCAGACATCGCAAAGTTCTCATCAAAGGTAACCGCAAAGATCTTGTTATATAGGAAGATGAAAATCGCTACAACTATGATGGAAAGCACCACGCATAGGAGAACATCGCTGCTTTTAAGTGTCAAAATCGAAGTTGAACCAAAGAGGGTAACGCAAACGTCGCCCGAGAGATTCGACGAAGTCGAAAAGATGTTCAAAAGCAGATATCCAAAGGCTAGGGAGCCGACGGAAATCATCGCGATGGTAGCATCACCTTTGATCTTTGTGTTCTGTCCAGCCCTGAGAATCAAAATTGCCGATATTACAGTGATTGGAAGTATTATCAAAGTCTGATTTGTCACCTTGAGCACTCCAGCGATAGCCATGGCGCCAAAGGCAACATGTGAAAGCCCATCTCCTATGTAGGAAAAGCGCTTAAGCACTAGGGTTACACCTAGCAGGGAAGAGCATAGGGCAATCAGGATTCCGACAATAATCGCATATCTGACAAAGGGATATTCTAAATAATGCATGAAGTCGTTAAAAAGGCTAGTCATTAGATTGCCCCTCTCTTTCTAGGAATACTTGTCCAATTGGACTGTTGATATATTCCTCAGTAGTTCCGTAAAATACAGTGTGTCCGATGTGGAGAATATGGCTTGCGTACTTCACCGCAGCGTTCACATCGTGAGAAATCATAATAATGCTGATTCCTTCCTCGTTCAAAGACTTAATGGTCTGATACATGCCCGCTGTGACTCTAGGGTCAAGGCCAGAAACAGGCTCATCTAGGAGCAGGAGCTTTTGCGTAGCACAAAGAGCTCTAGCGAGCAAAACGCGCTGCTGCTGTCCGCCCGAAAGCTCGCGGTAGCAGCGCTTTGATAGATCAGTTATCTCCATCTTCCTCATGTTTTCCTCGGCTAAAAGCTTATCGGATTTAGAGTAGAATGGACGAAGTCCCATGCGCCCCTGACAGCCAGAGAGAACAATTTCCCTAACTGAAGCAGGAAAGTCGCGCTGAACGATAGTTTGCTGCGGCAGATAGCCGATTTCGTTAGATTTCAGCCCATCACCCGTCTCGAGCTTTCCGGAGATAGTCGGAATAAGCCCTAGGATGCTCTTGATGAGCGTAGTCTTTCCAGAGCCGTTTTCTCCGACGATGCAAAGGTAGTCGCCTTTGTTCACCTCGAAGCTTAGATTTTCTAATATTATCTTGGAATCATATCCAACCGATAGATTTTGACAGATGATTTGAGCCATTTTTCCTCCTATAGCTGCCTATTTGAGCGCCTCTTTTAGAACCTCGAGATTCTTTTCCATGATACCTAGGTAGGTAGCGCCGTCTTTGACATCCTTTGATGTAGTGGACTGCATTGAGTCCATAGTTAGTACCTTTTGATCTTTATTCTTAGTGTTGTCTACAACTGTTTTAGCAATCTTGTGATTCTTACCTTCTATAGTAAGTACATTGCCTAGTCCGAGTTCGTCAATCTTCTTAGCTAGGAAGGTGACAGTCTCAAAGCTTGCCTCTGACTCAGCTGAGCAGCCAACGAAGGCAGCATAGTAATCTAGACCGTAGTCGTTTACGAGATATCTGAATGGGAAGCGATCACCGAATACCAAAGTCTTGTTCTTTGCAGAAGCAACAGCATCAGCGTACTTCTTGTCGAGATCGTCCAGCTTCTTAGCATAGCTTTCGTAGTTAGCCTGGTAGGTCTTAGCATCGTCCTTATCAACCTCAGATAGAACATCAGCGATCTTCTTAGTGAAAATCTTTGCATTCTTTAGGGATAGCCATACGTGCTCATCGTACTCGACTTCTTCCTCTTCCTTGCCGTCCTTAGCTTCCTCAGCATGCTCTTCTTCCTCTGGCTGCATGCCTTCCTTAACCTCTTCTTCCTTAGCCTTATCGCCCATTACGTCCATGAGGTTGATAACCTTAAGTTTCTTATTCTTGGCTTCCTTAAGAACATCTTCAACCCACTCGTCGGACTCGCCGCCAACATAGATGAAAACATCAGCCTCTGAAATCTTTGCGATATCGGCAGTAGATGGCTGGTAGCTGTGAAGGTCAACGCCCTTGTCTAAAAGCATGGTCACATCAGCCTTGTCAGCCTTGTCTCCTAAAATCTGCATAACCCAGTCGTACTCTGGGAAGATTGTAGTAACAATCTTGATCTTCTTATCTTTTGTATCTTCGCCGGATTTGGAAGTGCCACAGCCACTAAGCGCGCAAACAGCAAGCACTGCGACAAGCATTAAAGTGATAATTTTTTTCATTATTTCCTCCATCAAAAATAACAGTAAAACGTAATAAATTGCACATCAAAGCGTGCAATCAAGGTTTGATCAATTAAGTTTTAGCACTGACTAGTTACGGCAATTCCCGCAGATACCGTAGAATACGGTACGCATGTTATCAAAAGCAAAGTTATGATCCGCAAGAAGGTGCTCCTCCAAGGAATCAAGTGCGTCACAGGTGATGTGGAAAAGCTCGCCGCACTTCTCACACTTGCAGTGATAGTGGCGTCTGTTATGAGCATGCATGTGCTCGCCTACATAGACAAAGCAGGCAGGGCTAGATGCGTCAACTATATACTTTTCTACAAGGCCCTCGTCAACCATTCTCTCAAGTTGACGGTAGACGGTAGAGGTTCCAATGCTTTTGCCGAGAGCGCTAAAGTGCCCGCAGATCTCGGCAACCGTGGTGTGCTCGCCAGCGATTGTCTCAAGATAGCTCTGAAGCTCCTTGCGCTGATTCGTATTGTATTGTCCTTTCGCTTTCATATGCAAATCTCCTTAAATTGAAAACCATTTTCATTTTATACCCGTGCGGGAAGACCGTCAATATGAAATTCATTTTCAAATTGAAAAGACACGAAAAAATTTCAATAAAAATATATATTTTTTCAAATCGTAACATATGTTACCGAGTTTTGATGAAGGAGCACATATAATGGGCACATAAGGAAATCGTTTATAAATCTTTTGAGATATAGAAAAGAGGAGAAAAAAATGGAAAACAAGATGTTTTGTTATCAGTGTCAGGAGACAGCCGGTGGTAAGGGCTGTACAGTTCAGGGTGTCTGTGGAAAGACTGCAGAGGTTTCAGGGCTTCAGGACGTACTAATATATGCAACAAAGGGACTTTCAGCAGTTACAACAGCACTTCGTAAGGAAGGCAAGAAGATTGCAGCAGAAGTAGATCAGATGGTTACATTCAACCTATTTGTAACAATCACAAACGCTAACTTTGATGATGAGTACATCGAGGATAGAATCGCTTTGACTCTAAAGACAAAGCAGGAGCTACTTGCACAGCTAGACGATGCATCAGTACTTCCACACGCAGCAAAGTGGTACACAGAGGATAGAGCTCAGTACGCAATCATGGCAACAGCAGCAGAGGTTGGTGTACTTGCAACAGAAAACGAGGACGTTCGTTCACTAAGAGAGCTTATCACATATGGACTAAAGGGTCTTGCAGCTTACAGCAAGCACGCAAACGCACTACTTGATTCAGATCCAGAGGTAGATGCATTCATACAGGAAGCACTAGCAAAGACACTAGACGACACACTTTCAGCAGACGATCTAGTTGCTCTAACACTAGAGACAGGTAAGTATGGTGTTTCAGGCATGGCGCTACTAGACAGAGCAAACACAGGAGCATACGGAAACCCAGAAATCACAGAAGTACAGATTGGCGTTAGAAAGAACCCAGCTATCTTGATTTCAGGACACGACCTACGCGACCTAGAGATGCTACTAGAGCAGACAAAGGGAACAGGCGTAGACGTTTACACACACTCAGAGATGCTACCAGCAAACTACTACCCAGCATTCAAGAAGTACGACAACCTAGCAGGTAACTACGGTAACGCTTGGTGGAAGCAGAAGGAAGAGTTCGAGAGCTTCAACGGACCTATCCTAATGACAACAAACTGCATCGTGCCACCTAAGGACAGCTACAAGGATAGACTATGGACAACAGGCGCAGCAGGCTTCCCAGGATGTAAGCACATCGATGGTAAGTACGGCGAAACAAAGGACTTCAGCGCAATCATCGAGCAGGCAAAGCAGTGCCCACCTCCAACAGAAATCGAGTCAGGAAGCATTGTCGGCGGATTCGCACACGAGCAGGTATTTGCACTAGCAGACAAGGTAGTTGACGCAGTAAAGAGCGGCGCAATCAAGAAGTTCGTAGTAATGGGCGGATGCGACGGAAGAATGAAGTCAAGAGACTACTACACAGAATTCGCAAAGGCACTAGCACCAGACACAGTAATCCTAACAGCAGGATGTGCAAAGTATAAGTACAATAAGCTAAACCTAGGAGACATCGGTGGAATTCCAAGAGTACTAGACGCAGGACAGTGCAACGACTCATACTCACTAGCACTAATCGCACTAAAGCTAAAGGAAGTATTCGGACTAGACGATATCAACGATCTTCCAATCATATACAACATCGCATGGTATGAGCAGAAGGCAGTAATCGTACTTCTAGCGCTTCTATACCTAGGCGTAAAGAATATCCACGTTGGACCAACACTACCAGCATTCCTATCACCAAACGTGACAAAGGTTCTCGTAGACAACTTCGGAATCGCAGGAATTGGATCAGTAGAAGAGGACATGGAGCTATTCTTCGGCTAAAGCATACAGGATGACAAATCACATATATCAAAGGAGGAGTTTCGCAAAAGCGAGCTCCTTTTTTGTTTGTTTTGCTTTAGCAGTGGTTTATCAAACGCTAGATATGAAGAAATAAGCGTCTCAAAGCTAGAGCTTATGATTGTCAAAAAAATATAGCGAAAATAATTAAATAAATGTTATAATATTTACAAGATATTATATATTGAAACACTAAGGAACAAAACAGGAAACAAAAAGCAAAAATAAAGCTTATTAGGAGGAATAAATGGATAGCAATAAGAGACCAGAAAACATGGAGAGAATCACAAACACGGCACTAGCAGAAGCCTTCATCGAAGAACAACTAAAAGCCCTACGTGAGCAGATCGGAGACAGAAAAGTGCTCCTTGCACTCTCAGGCGGAGTAGACTCATCAGTAGTAGCAGCACTCCTCATCAAAGCCGTAGGAAAGCAGCTGGTGTGCGTACACGTAAATCACGGACTCCTCAGAAAAGGAGAACCAGAACAGGTAGTGCAGGTGTTCCGCGATGAAATGGATGCAAACCTCGTTTACGTCGACGCAACAGACAGATTCCTAGATAAACTCGCAGGCATCGAAGAGCCAGAAGAAAAGAGAAAAATCATCGGAGGCGAGTTCATCCGCGTTTTCGAAGAAGAAGCACGCAAGCTCTCCGGAATCGACTTCCTCGCACAGGGCACAATCTATCCAGACATCCTCGAAAGCGGAAACGTCAAAGCCCACCACAATGTGGGCGGACTCCCAGAAGACCTTCAGTTTGAACTCGTAGAGCCAATTAAACTCCTCTTCAAAGACGAAGTAAGAGTAGTCGGAAGAGCACTCGGTCTCCCATCAGCCATGGTAGATAGACAGCCATTCCCAGGGCCAGGCCTCGGTGTACGCTGCACAGGCGCAATCACAAGAGATAGACTCGAAGCCGTAAGAGAATCCGATGCCATCCTCAGAGAAGAATTCGCAAAGAACGGACTCGAAGGCAAAGTGTGGCAGTACTTCACAGTCGTGCCAGACTTCAAATCAACAGGCATCAAAGAAGGATCAAGAAGCTTTGAGTGGCCAGTAATCATCAGAGCTGTAAATACAGTAGATGCAATGACAGCAACAGTAGAGAATATTCCATTCGAACTGATGCAGCATATCGTAGAAAGAATCACAAGCGAAGTCAAAGGCGTAAACCGCGTACTCTATGACTTCACCCCAAAACCAACCGGAACAATTGAGTGGGAGTAACTCGGAGTAGGATTTCGGCCGAGTTACGACTACCCAGCGAGGCAAGCTCCGCTGTGCGGAGCGACGGGGAGCTATAGGTAGCCCCTCAGCAAGGGTCAGGAGATGAAAGGGAGTGCAGGGCACGAAGCTTGAGTCCCTGAACTACTGCGAGTGGGAGTAGTGATGGCTTTCCATTTAAAGCGAGCGCTTGTGAGATTATTTAACTGTAGATGGACTCTCCGCAAGGGAAGTAGAAGAGAACAGGTGTAATAGGAAGAATTTAGAGTTCATGAGCTAATGTAAGTGGGAATAGTTTATATTTTAATTATAGGTGAAGATTTATTGATTCTACGAATGTAGAATTATTATCGTATTTTGAGGCAGATAATATATATGAAGCATATGGTGATAGGATTGATGATTAATTATTAATAGGAGAAATAATGATAAAATTAATAAATACAACAATAAAAAAGTACAAATCTATTGAAAATTCACAAACGTTCGCAATTGAAGATGATGTAACGGTTTTAGTCGGAATGAATGAATCTGGGAAAACATCTATTTTAGAGGCTTTAGCAAAAAGTAATTATTTTGAAAATGATAAAAACTTCAAATATAGTCTCAATTATGATTATCCTAGACGACAAAAAAAGATAGTAGATAAGAGTGGCGAAAATCCTGTATCTGTAAAATTAACTTATGAAATAGATTCTGAGTTAGTAAATTTGATTAAGGACGATATAGGCTTAGCTCCTTCAGGGAATACTTTTTCTATAGCCTATAAATATGATAATACAAAAGCTTGGTCTATTTCTTGGTTTAATACTTCTGAATTTATGCAAAAAAAAGTAAACTCTTTAAAATTTGAAAACAAAGAGCTTACTAATAACCTTAAAAAGGTATCAAGTAAAGACCAATTTAAAAATATTATAGACAAGATTGATAATGGTGAATTAGAGTCAGATGACCTTCAAAAAATCAATAACTTAAAAAAATATTTTATTAATCCAGAGTCATGGAAGGGGAGTCCTATTGACCATTATATAGTTGAAACTTATCTGATACATAGACTGCCAAAGTTTATGTATTATGACGATTATTATGCCTTGCCATCAGAGATTTCATTAACTAAAATAGATGAAGATTTATCTAAGTCGAATGTTAAAACAGCAAGAGCCTTACTAGAACTTGCAGATATAGATGTAGAAAAGGTCAGAGATTCAGATGATTTTGAAGAATTTATTGCAGAGTTAGAAGCAACGGAAGCAATAATATCAGATGAACTTTTTAAATACTGGAAAACAAATAAAAATTTAAATATCCAATTTAGAATAAATAAGGTAGAAGAAAAAAATTCCTATAGTTCAAATATAATAGATAGAGTATTAAATATAAGAGTCAGAAATCAAAGAACAGGAGTATCTTTACCATTAGAAAATCGAAGCAGAGGATTTAATTGGTTCTTTTCATTCCTTGTTTGGTTTAAGAAAATACAAGAGGACAGAAATAATACTTATATACTTTTATTGGATGAACCGGGTTTAAATTTACATGCTAAAGCTCAAAATGATTTGTTGAAATTTATATCGGATTTATCAAATGATTATCAAATTATATATACTACACATTCACCTTTCATGATAGATACAAATAGTTTAAATAAAGTTAGGACTGTTTATGAAACACAAGATGGTACAGTTATATCTGACTCTGTTCAAGAAAAAGATCCTAATACTTTATTTCCCCTACAAGCGGCACTTGGTTATGATTTAGCTCAAAATTTATTTGTTTCAAATAAAAATTTGTTAGTGGAGGGTATATCCGATTTGATTTATATATCAATAATATCCAATCTATTGCAAGATAATGGCAGAGTAGGATTAGATGCAGATATTACTATCGTTCCAATAGGTGGAGCTGATAAAGTTGCATCCTTTATATCATTATTAAGAGGAAATAAATTGAAAATGGTCTGCTTGCTAGATACTTTTACTAATCAATCTGCTGAGAAAAGATTAAATAATATGGTATCAAAAAAAATAATTAGAAAAAGTAACATTTTATTCTATCATGATATTTTAAATAGTGAATATGCTGATATAGAAGATTTGTTCAAAAAAGAAGACTATATTAATTTATATAATGGAGCATTTGAATCCAATGTAGATATAAATATAGTTAAAAATGGTCCTGTTTTAAATCAGTTAAAGAAATTAAATAACGGTAGTTTTAACCATTATACTCCAGCGAATTATTTAGCTAAAAATATAAACAAGGTAGATATTTCAGAAGAAACATTAGATAATTTTGAAAAACTATTTAAAACAATTAATAATATTATAAAATAAATTTTATCTGGTACTGAGACTGGTACGGGATTAAAAATTTGAAAATATCATATAACATAGAAGGATTTAGTGATACTCTAAAAATATAGTCTAGTATTTTGAATGATTCGAGAAGAATTGTACATTTGGAAAAGAAGAGTGGGATTATTGGGCGACCACAGGGGACCACTACGTCTACCAAGTGAGCTTAAGCTACGCTTCGTGGGGCGATGAGTGAGCTGTTGGTTGCCCCTCTGCAAGGGTCAGGAGCCGAAAGCGCACACAAAGTGGAAGCTTAAGTCCCTGAGCTACTGAGAGTGGGAGTATTATTTTTCGGGGATGGCTTGCTTTGTGATTTAAGTATAAGTCAGTAAACCAGAGCAACACATGAAAATAAAGGTGTGTGGTTCGGGTTTTGTTGTATTAATGAGCAATGTGATGGATTAGCTGTAGATGGATCCTTTACAAGGGTCATGAGATAAAGATAAAACTGATATATAAAGTGTAATTCATCAAGTGCTACAAGTGGTTATATTTAGCATAATGAAATTATGTAGTAATATCAAGAAAGGTATAAAAATGAGTTTTAGGAAAGCAAGCTGTAAATATATTCAAATGAGAATGGGTGTTATAGACATCTATACGTTCCCAATTGAAGTAGAGACTCTAGTTAAAATAAGTTATGTTGCAGTAAGAGGGCGAGATAAAGAGCAAGGTGCTGTTCAAAGAGTTCTTAATAGAAAACGAATAACAGCAATCAAAGAGTACATTTTAGATGGCAATATGTTTGTTAACACCTTTATTATTAACTGGAATGATATAAAACAAACACCTGAATTTATAGATGACTGTATTTATATTCCAGTAGTTAATGGATGCGCCCAATTGTTAGATGGGCAACATCGTTTAGAAGGATTGAAAGAAGCCATAAAAGTAGATGCTAGTATTGCCAAAAAGGAAGTTCTAGTATCTATGGTTATAGGTCTTGAAACAAAGGAAGCTGCAAAAATTTTCATTAATATAAACTCTGAACAAAAACCCGTACCTAAGAGTTTGATATATGATTTATATGGAGTGACAGAGGATAGTAAAAATTTTCCAATTATACGCTCAGGAGATATAGCAAAAGAACTTAACGAAAATATAAATTCACCTTATTACAACTTAATAAAATATCCCGGTGCTCCAAAGAGTAAAGGTAAAATTGATTTATCCACAGTTATATCCACATTAAAAAAATATTTGGATACTGACGGGAAATTAATTGAAAACAACATAAGAGATCTAAATTTACAATGTCAAATATTAATTAACTATTTTAATGCTTTAAAATACCACTGGGATAAAGAACAACTTTGGGAAAATGCTAGTAAAAATGTTTTTTATAAAGCTGCTGGTTTTGTCGCAGCTATAGAATTTTTCTTTGAATATGTTTTCTCTAAGTGTATAGAAAAAAGAAGTTTTAAGGAGGAATTTATAATTTCCTTATTCGATTTTTCAGCAGATAGCCTTATTACAAGTTTAGATATAAAAGGAACCGATGGAAAATCTGCACGTAGTACAATTATAAGTTATCTGAAAAACGGTTTAATTAAGGATTATCCAAAAGAAAATGAATATGAGTATTAGTAGGAGTGAAAGCCAATTATATTTTGAGAGCCTTTTCACACAAGATGGTTGCAAACCGTTTCAAAATGTAAGTAAAAAAAATATATTAGAAACTCAATTAACCTTGACTCAAGCAGATGAACTGAAACATCGTCTTAAAAGAGAAATAGGTCCTTACTATTATAAAAGTTTATTGAGTTATATGGAAAGTATTGCATCTATAAATAAAAATCTGTTTTCATGGGCGACAGTTAAACTATATTATTCAGTTTTTTATTCAATAAGAGCATACTTAGCTTGTCAGGATATAGCTATTTTACGTGAAAGGCGAAATCTTTTTTATGTAAAGGTAAAACAAAATGAATTTATTAAAAAATGTGATGATAATACAGACCATAAAGGAACAATATTGACACTATGTGGACTATATCAAAACATAGACAGATTACTATCAAACAATATAGGTGGCATAAATGCATATCAGTGGATGATGAAAAAGAGAGAGGAAGTAAATTATAAAGATATGGAGTTTCATGATCCTAATGCACCTGTATTTTGGGAAAAAATCAAAGACGAAATAAATAAAACAAATATAAAGAAATTAATAGAAAATATTGTAAAAGATGAGGATTGGATATATTGTTTTCAAGATGAGTATGCAGTGTTGGGTGTGCCGACGAAGAGAATTATTTTGACAGTAGAAGAAATGAAAAAACAGTCAGCTGAGATTAATATTTTAGATAGTAAAATAAAATTAATTAATAATCTGTCTAAAAAATTATTGGGAAACAGCATTGATCCACTGCTAGTTTGGAAATTTAATTAGTTATGTTATATAAAACTATTAAGCAATACGTCAGAAAGGAAAACCCAATGAGAGAGAAAATAGATATTTCTAACTGGAATGAATGTTTTAATGATAAATTTATAAACTTAAATCTACTAAGTAAGCATATGGAATTTTTTATGAATGAAGCAATTCGTTTAATTGATTTTTTTGACTTAAATATTGATGAAGATATATTTAAAAAATATATTTTAGGAGATAAAATTGAGACAGAAGACTACAAACATATTAGGATAATTTTACTAAATGAATTTTTTAAGATCAAAACAAACGATCTAGATGCAAAACAAATATTATTAGAATTGAAATCTAAGATGTTTAAAATGTTATTAGACAATTTCTTTCGTGAATCAAATGTAGATAGCGAAATAATAGAAGTATTTCTAAGTTGTATTTTGGAATACAATATTAGCACCGTCAGATTAGATATTGTTGATGATAATGAATATATAGATGAAAATAGACGTCTTTTAGAAGTAAGGTGCATTACCGATATTAAAGAGTTAAGTGATTCATATCCAAACAATGATTACAATAAGATAGTTGAAATATTGAATCCTAAATTAATGCTAAAAACTGAAAGTTGTAATATCATAGTTTCTGAAGAATGCAGTAATGTAAAGAGTGTTAGATATGAAATTGTTTTAACAGAAAAAGAAAAATATATAAAAACATACTTTACATTTATGGAAGATCAGCATGAAGGTTGGGATTGGTATTCTTTTATAGAAAACTGTTATATTGAGTTTGATATTAAATACAGCAATCCAAAGCAAATTTGGGAATATTTGGTTTTGGATTCATTTATGTCATATAAAATAGCGGACTACAATTACGCTTTTTTGAAGCTTTTTATAGCATTTGAATCCGTTGTTGAAGATACAGTGCTAAAAATGAAAAATTTAATTGCAGATGAATTATATAAACAATGCAATAGCTGCAACAATAACTTGAATTATATGATTCAAAACATTTATGTAAATAATAAAAAAATAGAAAATGATTTGATGTACTATATTCATATGTACAAAAGGATGTGTAAGGATTCAAGAAATTTAATTAGTGAAAAATTTGTAGATGTAATAAACTTTAATAACTTTATATATACTAAAGATAAAACAAATTTATTTGAGGATAAGGAAAGTGAATATGGTAAATGTCAAACTGAATTAAAGAATTTGAATAAAATGAGAAATACCATTGCCCATGGAGAGAATTATAGTGGAATAGATTTTCAAAAAGAATATGTGAGTTTAATTTCAATTTTGTTAAAAACGATACTAGATTTAAAAGGTTTTGACGCAAAGGATATTATCAAGCAAGTTTAATATCATTGATATTTTTAATGTATATGGCATATAAGCCCGTGCTGAGCACACAAGGTGTGCGAAGTATAATTCACACACTATGCGGGCGCAGAACAAAAGTTACACAAAAAAATCACCTTCGCGTTATAATGTGGTTGTTCAAGCTAGGGCTATAGGACAAAAAGTGTGTGTGACTAATCCCAATAAACCGGATAGTTACTTGAATGATGTAGCTAGCTCCATACAACTGCATCTCCCCACATAGGGACAGCATTTTCGAGTTGTTTCTTAGCAGTAATCTTTTTGTAAATATCATCTATGCTCTTGTTTGTAGGCATTGTTTTAACATCTCAGAAGCAGAAAGCGGTTTTGGTGAGTGCATATAGCACCACCCAAAGACCGCTTTTATTTGGTAACCACACGATAATTTAAAGTACATATACAATCAATTTTCGGGAATTTTGCTGACTGAATTTGCAACACGTTTTTCCATTGTTGCTGGTGTTGTATAAAAGCGTTGTTCCAAGCCATATAAAAGATATTTCATATCTTCTTCTGTTTTGATTGTAAATTTCCCATCATCAAAATTTAATTGAGGATAATAATCATTAGTGTAGCTAAAAATTGTTTGCTTTTGATCTGAATCTAATTTATCAAGTTTTTCAATTGTTATAGCTATGCGTTTGCGATTTGCTTTTCCGACCTTATCAACACCATATCTTTCGTCAATTTGAATAAACGGTTGATTTAAAAATCTCTCAACTTCTTCTTTAGTGGCTTCTCTATAAAGCAATTCTATACCTGTAAATATTGGAGCAATCGTTTCAAGTTTTCGAAAGTAGAGAGTGTCTTCTTTTGCAACATAAATTGCATCTGCAATATCAGACAAAACGATTTGCTTAGGAGATTCATTAACAGTAATTGAATCGCCGAGTACTACAAATTTTTTCTTTTCAAGTACATTATATTTGAATATCCTTTGAAAATAATAAACAGCATCATCTTGAAAAGCACAGAGATATGTAAAATTACAATGATCTGCTTTAGTAAGTTGTTTATAAGGTGTAGTGTCGAATTTGTTTTTTATTAATTCGTTGCAGAAATTTTTCTCTGATAAGTGACTAACCGAATACCATTCATCATCTTCTAACTTATATTCTGGTGTATATTCATGATGATTTCGTAAGTTACTAGGTAATTTATAGAAAACGGTATCATCTGAAATTAATTTGCGATATTCATTTTTTTTGTCATTCACTTTAGCTATCAAATAATTCACTAGTCATCCTCCATATCAACAAATGTGTAATCATTAATTCTTTTTAACTTATTAAAAGTAATATCATCGCACCCCTTTATTTCGCGTTTGCTTATTATAAATATTTTCATATTTATTGAATTTTTCACATAGTAAAATTTATATCCTAAAATTAGAAATAAAGGATTATAGTACAGTGCTTGTGAACAGAAAACAAATAGAAAAAGAATAGAAAAAACAAAGAGTAATGTCAAATTATCATTCATAGGAATACTGAGTGCTACAAAAAAATAGCCTAGATAACTTGGCAGATATGCGTCATTTGCCAGTTCAACTCCTTTAATATCGCCTTTTATGCAATCGTTAGATAGTAAATAGCTTAGTTTTATACAAACCCATGCTAAAAACAATGGGATTAATGCATATAAAATAACAGTATATTTACCCATACATTCTATCCATGTTTTCTCTTTTACAAAATACACCATCAACAATAAGATGATTGAATTAACAGTTAGTAAAACTCTGTATATAGATTTAATCATTGTCATCTCCTTTGTAAAATCTAAAATTAATTTTGGATGGTGTAAAAAATTGGTTTAATCAACAGAACTAATATTTTGTGTCCTCAAGAATAAAAAGAAATTCTATTTACTTTAATTCCTACTGATATACTTCAGATGGCATTTTCCAATCATCAAAAGAGTAAAATGCTAATACAAAAACATAGATTAAAGCATGTATAGTTGAGGGCTAAGTTATTAGCTTAAAATAAAATCTTAATATAATTTTTTGATTTTAGTATAAGTTATAGCATTCATTTTTTTAATTTTAAATTAGCAATGTAAATATAGCTTTATATATTTTCTATGTTATTTCTAAATGATCAAATGGGTTTTATGCGTACTTTAATTTATTTTTTTATTTCGCTTTCAACATAATTTAATTTATCTAATTGTATACACACAAGCGATTTAAATATAACATAATAAACTAAATAAATCAAATAAATCTAATTTAAGATATTAACAAAAGAAGGAGAATAAAGAGATAATTTTTTGTAGACAGAACATATGAGTGATGTAAATGTTTAAAGGAGAGTAATTAACATTAAATGTCATAATTAATGAAATTAAACATAAGTGTGTAAGATCAATATTTGGAATGATAAATTTAGATATTCACAATTATATTTTAAGATTGCAAACAAATTATATCCTATGTAGCTTTTGTACCCACACGATAATTTTGAGAGCTATTAAAAATGAAATGTGGATAGTGTCAATGCTAAAGGAAATCTCTTAAAGCCTCTTGACACTTAACTTGAATAATTAGTCCGAGAAAAAAGAATAAATTAATGTTATCGGAGTTGAAATCATGTTATAATTATAAAATTACAGTGTTAATACAGATTTGACTGGAGGAGTATCATGTCAAAGCTTAGCTATAAAAAAATGTTCAAGAAATTAATAGATTTAGAAATGAAAAATACGGAACTAATGGATGAAGCTAAAATAAGCAAAAGCACGTTTTACAAGATTAAGAATGGAGAAAATGTCACAACGGATATTCTATTAAGGATATGCGATACATTGGATTGTGATATATCAGAAATTGTTGAGTGTGTAGATATTAAACAAAGATAGGAAAATATAATGAGCAAATACACGGTAGTATCCCTTTTTTCAGGTGCTGGTGGTCTAGATCTAGGGTTTCATAATGCAGGATTTGAAATAATTTGGGCAAATGATTTTGATAAGTATGCAGTACAGACTTATAGAGAGAATTTTGATAATGTAATAATTTATGATGATATAAATAATATAGATTTCGAAGATATACCAGATGCAGATGTAATTATAGGAGGATTTCCATGCCAACCATTTAGCATGATGGGCTCGGAATTAGGGTTTGATGATGTAAGAGGCACAGTTTTTTTTACAGTAGCAGACTTAATAAAGAAAAAAATAGATAAGGGCGCAAAACCTAAAGTTGTTGTACTGGAAAATGTAAGAAGACTATTAACGCATGATGGTGGAAATACTTTTAAAGTTATCAAACATATTATGGAAAAAGAATTGGGTTATAAAGTGTTTTATAAGATCCTAAATTCTTCAGATTTTGGTGTACCACAAACCAGAAATAGAATCTTTATAGTTTGCTTTGATAATCAAGATGTAGAATTTACTTTTCCAGAGACTATCGACTTGAACTGTACGATGCACGATATGCTTGAAGAAAATGTTAATGATAAATACTTTTTATCAGATAAAATTTTGAAAACTATATTATCTAACGGAACAGGAAAATATAACGCAAAATCAGAGATAGATTTGGAAATAGCAAGACCTTTGTGCTCAACAATGCATAAAATGCATAGAGCATGTCAAGATAATTATGTCACAGATCGTGGAAGGGTGAGAAGGTTAACTCCTAGGGAAGCTGCCAGATTGCAAGGTTTTCCAGATGATTTTTTAATACCTGTATCTGATACACAAGCCTATAGACAATTTGGGAATGCTGTTACTGTTAACGTGGCTGAAGCGGTTGCACGAAGCATTTTGGAGGTCCTTAATGAAAAATAAGAAAAGCTCATATGCCATTGAGTTGAGAGAAATTCTAAAAATACATAATGAACTTCTAGAAAATGATTTCAATGAGAACAGGCTTAGTGCAAATATAGATGAATTGATAATGTATTCTGGCGATAATTATCTTGATGAGAGGGCACTTAGTATAAAAAATCATTTAAGTATAGATGAAGAACTTAGAATACTTTTAGGTAGATTAAATTACAGTAAAGTTAATCAAGTCTATATACTGAAATACTTTAATAGTTGGTGTATTGAACAAAGAAAAAACGATAGTGGCAATTACAACTTTATTGATTTATTTTGTGGCGCTGGAGGTTTATCATTAGGTTTTATACAAGAGGGCTTTATGGTTAACTTTGCGTGCGATATAGAGCCTGCATGTGTAGAAACATATAGATTCAATCATCCTAGCCTTAATAGCAATTATGTCGTAAATGATGATATAAAAAAGATAGAAAATAATATCGATGAATATTTAAGATTTAATAGTGTGGATTTGGTTATAGGAGGGCCGCCATGTCAAGGATTCAGTATTGCAAATCAGCAGAGATTGATTGATGACCCTAGAAACAAGTTGTACAAGTCATTTGTTAATATTGTAGATAAAACCAAACCGAAATTCTTTGTAATGGAGAATGTTAAAGGAATGCTAAAAGTAGCTTCACAAGTAAAAGAGGATTTTGAGAAGGTTGGATATAAAGTTGCTTTTAAGGTATTTAAAGCGCAAGATTTCTCAGTACCACAAAATAGAGAGCGACTCATATTTATAGGTACAAAGACAAGTGTTAATCCTAATGATTTAATAAAAAAAATTATGAGCTCCAATGATGAAGCATATGTATTAGAAGATGCAATTGGAGACTTGAACAAGCTGGAAGCTTCTAGAATAAAAAATAATACAGAAATAATAAATGCGTCAAATGGAGGAGTAGTTATAGAAAAAAGACCTAAATCAAAAGCTTCTATGTATGTTAAAAAAATAAATCAAGGAAGTGAATTAGAAAAAGTAGTTTTTAATCATCAGGCAAGGTATAATAACGATAGAGATATAGAAATATTCAGTAGATTACATCAAGGGGATAAATCCGATGATTATAAAATAAAAGATATTATGCCATACACGAGTCGCAATCACATTTTTAAAGACAAGTATTTTAAGCTGAAAAACCACGACATATGTAAAACTATCACAGCACACATGAAGTTTGATTGTAATATGTATATACATCCTACAGAAGCTAGAGGTTTAACCCCAAGGGAAGCTGCTAGAGTACAATCGTATCCAGATGACTACTTGTTCAAAGGATCATTTACTAAAACATATATGCAAATTGGTAACTCAGTTCCACCACTTATGGGACGTAGAATTGCTTATGTTATAAAAAATATTTTAAAGGAGAATATATAAATGGGATTTTCTGATAAATTTAAAACCATTTCAGATATACTATCGAAAAATTATAATATCAATATACATGAAAAAAACTATGATGGATATATCGTAAAACAACTATCAGAAAGTAATTGCATAAGGAAAGGTATTACAAGCCATCAATCACATATTGCAATTACTGGTGAACAAATGGAACTATTTCCGTATATATACTCTAAGAAATATATTGAAAATGATGATCAATCAATGAAAAATTTCTTTGTGTTTAAGGCTCCGGTAAATATATATAAATCAAATTGTGATATTATTTCAACAGGATACATTGATTTCGGAAGTGCTGAAGTACTAAAAGAAGAAATGTGTGTTTATCCAAGAAGTGGTGGCTCTCAAATTCAGCTGTCGATGAAACAAAATGGCGATAGTTTGAATTTTATAAAATTTAGAGAGCTAATAGAGCCACTTGACTACTTGGTTTTGCTCAAAAAAAGTGAAGTCCTTGAATACGATGCATTTATAGTACAGCAAAAATATTTGGACAGCAATTCCTTTAAAAGCGTGTTTGAAAAATACAGAAATAGTACAAAGTCTGTAACATTTGTCGGTCATAATGATATGGAAACAAATACGCCCGTTGAATTTATTAGACCATACCAAAAGATCTTTTTCGGTGCTCCAGGAACAGGTAAAAGCTATGGCATAGATATGCTGATCAGTAATCATTACCCTAATGTTAATATTAAAGACAATCCATTTGTTTTTAGAACCACCGTGTATTCCGATTACTCATACTACAATTTCATAGGAAATATCATGCCAACATCAAAGGATGGCGAAATTGGATATGAGTTCAAAGCAGGTGTATTTACACAGGCTCTTGAAATGGCATTTGAACATAGTGATAAAGAAATCTTCCTAGTTATAGAAGAAATGTCTAGAGGTGATATTGCGAGTATTTTTGGCGATATTTTCCAATTACTTGATAGAGATGATAGTGGTATTAGTGACTATTCTATCAACAATGATTTAGTAAGTAATTACCTTAATGAAAAGAACATAGATATAGGGGAAAAAATATATCTCCCAAGAAACCTTCATATAATTGGAACGGTAAATACAAGTGACCAGAATGTAAATGTAATAGATACAGCGTTTAAGAGAAGATTTGAATTTGTATATGTTGATGTAAACCCTGTTAAAGATGATAATGATAATTTCCTTAACAGCTTTAAATTTAAATTAGAGGATACTGAGTTTGAATGGAATAAATTCTACATGTCACTAAACGAACTTATTACTACCAAACTTGAACTAAGCGAAGATAAGCAGATTGGACAATTCTTTATTAAATTTAATAATTTAGTAACAGAAGAACAAAAGCTAGATGAAATAAAGAATAAATTATTACACTACCTGTGGGATGATGTGCAGGGTGCTGTAATTTCGGACGAATGCAGCATATTCAAAAATGAATATAAAACATTCTCTTCTCTATATAAAGCCTTTGGCAACGGTGAAAATGTATTCAGTAGCGAACTAATGACTATATATACCAATAAATCGATATAGAGGTGTAAAGTGAATCAACAGGAATTCGAAATAGTAAATGATGGACAAGCTGTTGATAAAGATTTTGTGAACTCATGGGATATATTAGATTACTGTCTTCAATATAATGGTAGTCTTACCATATCTTTTGTTGGTGCAGTAATTAAAAACAATAAAACTTTGTTTTCATTTCCAAAACATTATCAAGTTGATAAAATGACGGATGATCAAGTATCTTGCATGAAACAAATTCTTTATGTCTTGGCAAAATCTAAAGCTAGCTACGGTAGCTTTGATAAGGGCGTCAAAGGAGAATTCCCAATAAAAGCATATTTAGGGGTTTTAATGCATTATAAGAAATATGGTTTGTATTTAGCTGATGAAAGATACCTAGAAAAAGGATATGCTGGAAATGTAGATTGGGACAGAACTGTAAACTTATCGAACAAAATTATTCAGAAAAAAGGTGTAATCTTCTTTCCGTTTGTAATAAAAAAGAATAGGGATAAGAGTGTATTTATAAGTGAATGTATGAATTATGTGCTATCAGACGCTAGCAAATACAGAAGTTTAATAAGTACAATTATGCCATATGAATCCGTAAACAAAGACTCTATATTTAGAAACTTAAAATACGTTATCAACGAATTAAAAAAGATAAGGAATATGTATTTTAAGGATATAGAAAAAAGACTTATTAATAATCTAATAGAATATATGGAGTGGAAAAGTAAGGCTAAAAACAATGTTAGATTACTGACTTTGAAATTTGAAAATTATTGGGAATTAATGATAACTAAATATCTTAATGATAAATTCTCAGGAATAATAAAAGATAATTCATCGGAAGACAATGATAAAATTATATGGAGCGATAATAAAAAGTACAGGTTTGAAAAACCTAAAATGGAATATATCGAAACTCCAAAAACAAGATCAAAATTTCCAAACAGAAATCCGCATAAGATACAGTATGATCACATCTTTATAGATGATGAAAATCGATACATAGTGATTTTTGACTCAAAGTACTTCAATGATGAAATCGATGATCTGAATTACAAACAGCTCTTTTATTACTATAACATATATCAAAAATACCCAGAATATTGTATTGATAATGGATTGCTTGTTCCAACAGAGAAAGATTATTATATAAAAATTCATGTAGATAGAACAGATTTAGATGGCGTAAAAATAGTTGAACACTATATTAATTTAAAATTAGTTCTAGACCACTATGCAAAATCTGTGTAAAAAGAACACTAATTCCCAAAATCCTATTTACCCAAAGTAAATAGGATTTTTTATGCTATAATCTCTCTAAGGAGACTCACTATGACCCCAAACAACACACCCAAAACAAACGCAATCGTACCACAGCACGCAGCGTCCCAAACCCCAAACACACACGCACCTAAACCCTACCAGATCCTAAGCGGAGCGCAGCTAAAATACATAGCATTTATCTCAATGCTCATAGACCACACAAACAACGCACTAATCACGCCCATGCTAAACGGCAAAGGCGCGCTGCTATACATATCGAACACGTTTTCCATAATCGGAAGAATCGCATTCCCAATCTTCATGTTTTTCCTTATAGAAGGCTTCTTCAAGACGCGAAATCGTAAGAAATACCTCGCAAGCCTTTTGATCTTCGGACTTATCTCCGAAGTCCCATTTGATATGTTCGTCTCGAGGACCTTCTTTGAACCAAACTGGAATAACATGATGTTCACGCTATCCATGTGCCTAGGCGTAATCTGGCTAATTGACAGCCTAAGAGCGAAACTAAATAACACGCTGCTTTGGTTCATAGCAAGCCTACCAATTCTAGGAATTTCATGCTTCATAGCAGTAGAGCTAAGCCTAGACTACGACTATCATGCAATACTCGTCGCATACATATTATATATCTTCCGCAAAATGCCAATCATCGGAGCAGGACTCGGATACATCTCAATCATCAAGGAACTCTGGTCCATCCTAGGCTTCGGACTGACACTGACATATAACGGGGATAGGGGAAGGCAGTACAAATGGCTAAACTACGCCTTTTACCCGGTCCACATACTTATACTAGGAATCCTAAGGTTCTACCTGAACATCTAATCAAAATAAAAACGCCTGCCAAAGTCAAAGCCAAGGTCAAGGCCAAAGTCAAAGCCAAGGTCAAGGCCGAAGGCAAATAAAATCAAAGGCAAAGCAAGGCACCCGCGCATACAAGGAGAGACCCATGAAAAGCATCGGAGCAGAAACACTAAAAACCATAGCAAAGGGCATGAACGCCGGATACATCTACGTAGATAAGGATGGAATCATCGGTGATTTCAGCGAGCTCGCCAAGGAAATCCTAGGTATCAAAACCCTCGGACACCAAAAGCACGACGCAGGCCAAATCGAGCCAGGCGACATTGTAATCTTCGCAGATAACGACCTCGGAAACGATGACATGATGAGGCCAGAGGACCTCGAGTGCCTAAACATCAAAGACAAGGGGATCAGTCAAGGCGACATCGTCCTAGCCATAGGACGCTACAAGGATAAGTCATCAAAGCCAGTCTACAAGACCTTCGGAGCCTACGTACCAGAGCCACTAATCACCCTCCAAACAAAGCTAGACAGCCTCGAAATCTCAGTCTCCCTAGACTGCGAAAGCAGAAATATCAAAATCACTATCGCAGGCGAATCATACTGCATGGACTACCTCGAAAGCGTAGGACACCTAGTAGTACTAGATGGAAAAACCAATGAAGTCAAATTCTTTCAGGCAAAGGGCTACGGATATAGAGGAGAAGAAGCAGGAGAACTCTTAAGAGGAAAGAGCTACCAAGAAAAGAACCTTAATGACGAAAACAGTGAGCTCGTCCCAACAGTAGGCATGAGCGCAAGACGCGTGCTGAGAGGCGAGGAATTCCAAGAAGAACTAGAAGCACTCCTAAACTCAGAAGACGGAACCGAAATCCAAAAGGTGCTTGAGATATATAGACGCTGGATGCTAGTCAAAATGATTCGCATTAAGAAGGGCACAAAAGACGATGGCGTATATATCTTCATACGAGATAGAGAGCTCGTCCAAAAGGCAGCAAAAGCAGGCGCAGTCCTAAAAGAAAAGATAGAAAACGCATCAAGACTCACAGCATATAGAGACGAAATGCAGGAGATAGAATTCCTAAAAAACATAGTCGGAAACTCCATCAAAATGCAAAAGGTCAAGCAGCTAGCCTATAAGGCAGCAAACACAAGATTCAACGTCATCATCACAGGAGAATCAGGTACAGGTAAAACCAAGCTAGCACGCGAGATCCACAGCATCAAGGGCGAAAACACACCATTTGTAACAGTGGCCTGCAACGCCATCGCGCCAAGCCTCATAGAATCAGAACTCTTCGGCTATGTACCAGGTGCATTTACGGGCGCAGACTCAAAGGGCAAAAAGGGCTTTTTCGAAGAGGCAAACGGCGGAACAATATTCCTAGATGAGATAGGAGAAATCCCGCCAGAAATGCAGATAAAGCTTCTGAACGTCCTTCAGGACAAGAGGATATATCGCGTGGGCTCAACCAAGCCAATAGACATCGACGTCAGAGTCATTACGGCATCAAATAGAAATCTAGAAGAAGAGGTGGAGAACGGAAGATTCAGGCAGGATCTATATTACAGAATAAATGTATTCCCAATCACACTGCCACCACTACGCGAGCGCAAAAAAGACCTCAGCCTTCTCGCAGAATCCATACTCAAAAACCTCCTATTAGCCTACGGCATGGACGAAAAGAGATTCTCGCATGAAGCAATGGACCTCATCACAGCCTACGACTGGCCAGGAAACGTCAGAGAGCTCGAAAATATAATTGAAAGAGCCATAACCCTCTGCGACGGAACAAATATCTATGCGGAGCATCTCATGATAACAAAGCCAGAAGCACAAGGCAGCTCCCTCAAAGCCCGTGTTGAAGCAGGTGAGAAGAAGATAATTGAGGAAGTCCTCATAAAGCATAACGGAAACCGAAAGAAGGCAATGCAGGAGCTAGAGCTATCAAAATCAGTCTTCTACGACAAAATAAAGCGCTACGGCATAGAGCTCGAATAAAAGCTGGCACGATTTATGCTTTAACTATCAAAGGAAATAAAAGCAAGAAAAGGCGCAATATGAAATTTTGGAAAATGAACGGTACAGGCAATGATTTTCTAATCATAGATAACAGCCTGCTAAAAATCAAGCAAAAGGATCTTCCATTCCTAGCTAAAACTCTCTGCGAAAGGCATCATAGCATTGGAGCTGACGGCCTAATGATAGCCGAAAACGAAGGCGTGGACTCAGGTGCAGACCTAAAAATGCTCTTTTTCAATAACGACGGTTCAACCAGCGAAATGTGTGGAAACGGAGCAAGGTGTATATGTCGCTATGCCTATGAAAACGGCTTCGCAGGCGAAGAGCAAAGGATAGAAACTGAAGCCGGAATAGTCATAGGAAGACGCATAAACGAAAGCGAATACGAAATCAGGCTAAACACACCCTGCAATATCAGGCTAGACGAGCAGATAGAATGCGAAGGCGAAATCCTAAACTGCTCCTACATAGAGCTTGGAAATCCAGGAATTCCGCATCTAGTCGTAGAAATAAAGGGTCTAAATAGCTTTGATGAAGGCAAGCTGTATCGCATAGGAGCATACCTAAGAAGTCACAAAAACTACCCAAAGGGAGCAAATGTCAACTTCTATGAGAAGCTAGCAGATGACCACTACTACGAGAGAACCTTCGAAAGAGGAGTAGAGGGCTTCACCCTAGCCTGTGGCACAGGAACCGGCTCGCTCGTCAGCATCTTAACGCTAAAAGGCGAAAGCGATGGAAAAGACATCAAAGTAGACATGCAGGGCGGAAGACTAATCGTAAATGCAGAGAAAAAGGATGGCAAAATAGAAAATCTTTACCTAAGAGGGGGAACAAATGTAGTCTGTAAAGGCGAGGTAACAGATGAAAACATCAAAGGCCTAGTAAGCACATGTGAAATATAGCAGTCCAAAAAACAGGACTCCCAGAACGAAAAATTAGACAAGGCGCGCATATTAATGCTATAAATTCCAAAAGCTATGGTATAATTTACGAAGAAATTAGATAGAATCTAAAAATGAGAGGATAAACAATGATCTGCGAAAACATTTCGGTTTCAAAGGATGGCAAACACCTGCTGTTTGCAGGACAGGACACAGTTGAACTAGCAAAGAAATATGGCACACCAGTCTATCTCCTAGACGAGGATAGAATAAGGGAAAAGTGCAGAATATATAAGGCTGCCTTCCAAAAGCACTTCGGCGAAAAGGCAGTACCACTCTACGCATCAAAGGCAAACTGCTTCAAGCGCATGTACGAGATTATGAGAGAAGAGGAGATGGGCATAGACGTGGTTTCCTCAGGCGAAATCTACACAGCGCTCCAAGCAGGTTTTGATCTATCAAAAGCCTACTTCCACTCAAACAACAAAACAGACAAAGACATCAGCTATGCCATGGAACACGGCATCGGCTACTTCGTCGCAGATAATGTAGAGGAAGTAATTGCAGTCGAAAAGGAAGCAGAGCGCAGGGGAATAAAGCAAAAGATACTCCTAAGGCTAACACCAGGAATCGACCCACACACCTACGAGGCAATCTCCACAGGTAAGGTTGACTCCAAGTTCGGAAGCCCAATAGAAACAGGTCAGGCTGAAGAAATCACTGCCTTTACCCTCAAGCAGCCACACATAGAGCTGATGGGTTTCCATTGTCACGTGGGCTCACAGGTATTTGAAGAGGATGTTTTTGAGCGTGCAGCAGTCGTAATGCTAAAATTCGTAGCGGAAATGAAAGAAAAGTACGGCTTCATCACACCAGAGCTCGACCTCGGCGGAGGCTACGGCGTAAGATACGTAGACACCGACCCTTACCTTGACATAGAAACAAAGGTAGGCCAAGTAGCAGAAGCAGTCAAAAAGGCTTGTAAAGACTTCGGAATCGAAATGCCAGAAATCCACATGGAGCCGGGCAGATCCATAGTCGCAGACGCAGGCATGGTGCTCTACACAGTAGGTACAGTAAAGAAAATCCCTGGCTACAAGAACTACGTTTCCATAGATGGCGGAATGACCGACTCCCCAAGATACGCACTTTACAAAGCAGACTACACCTGCCTTCTCGCAAACAAGATGGACGAAGCAAATGACTTCAAAGCCTCAGTAGTAGGCCGTCTCTGCGAGTCAGGTGACATCATACAGGAGGACGTAATGCTTCCAGCATCAGTAGGTCGCTACGACACACTAGCTCTATGCACAGCAGGAGCATATCACTACTCCATGGCATCGCACTATAACAGACTGCCAAAGCCACCAGTAATCATGCTCAAAGGCGGAAACGAAAGCTACGTAGCAGTCAAAGGCGAAACCTTCGAAGATGTTCTCAGAAACGACGTGTAAAAGGATATAGAAGACTTTTGCATACAAAGGAGTTATAGGATGGTAGTTTTTTCAGATTGTATGGAATGTGAACAATTCTACAACGATAGGGACTCACACAAGTGTTGTTGTGAGGCATACCCCGATGGCATACCTCGAGAATGGTATCTTAGCGGGAACCCTAAGGAAGTAAAAGAATGTAATAATGGAATCGGTTTTAAACCAGAATGTAACGAGGATTTAGACATGGATGAAACACTAAATCACCCAAAACTAGGCAAACTAGAATACCTAGAAAGCCCAGAGCAAATTCACTGCTGGCACGGAGAACTAGAAGGTAGCGAGCTAGGTTTTGATATAATTCTAGAGACATCAAAACTAGACGAAGCAGACACAGACTTCATAGCCGAAATCGCTAGTGACTGGAAAGCTTACGAAGAGAAGGCTCTTGCGGATCTCAGGGAAAAGCTAACCTCAGAGCCAGAGCTATTTGGTTTATCAAAAGAAGACGCAGAACGCCTGTCAAAGCAAAACTCATTGCCTTTTGGCTGTCCACAGTTTACCTTCTATGAAAACAAGGAATGGGCAATTATCTTCCTCGAAAACGACCTAAGCATAGGTGAGCCATTTGGCATATCGGTGAACTATGATGGGGATGAACTCATTGGGATATTTGATTTATCGGATTCGGAAGAAATTGATTGATTTAGATTTAAAATAAGCAAAAACCTGATATTTAATATCATAACAATGATTACAAAACTCCAGCAGAATGCTGGAGTTTTTGCTTGAAATCTATTTTGTCAAACCCATATCTTACTTCAGAAAAGATAAAATCGATATAACTATTGAAATATCAACTGTTATATCGGTTTTCACACACACTTTTTGTCCTATAGCAACTATAAAAGATTAAATCGCCACAGATATTGAATTCTCAATGTGCATGGCGATTTTTATCAACACTTTTTGTCCTATAGCACTGTTTCCAATTATGCACATAAAAAGAGCCAGGAACTTCCTGGCTCTGTTGGGATGTCGCTGTATATCGCTACACGCTACGCTTACCGTATCCCTTACGGTAATAGTTCTTGGCGAACACTGAATTTCTGACCCCCAGTGTAGGGTGTAGGTGACTACTACCTACAGTACTCTTATTACTAAATACAAGTTTAACATTATTTGTATGAATTAGCAATAGCAATTAAAATGATTTTTACAAAACATAAGGTATTGACAAAATTATATATTTTGTATATATTGAATTAAACGAATATTATCATTTTGTAATTTAAAATATGTTTTGTACATTGATTAAGTGAATTTATCCAAATTGGATACTAGGAGGAATTTAATGAAATATGTTTTAAAAGTGCGTTTAGATAAACCGGAATTTAAATTGGACTATAGGCGTACAATTATCAGTTTCTTCAAGAAGTCAATTTCTGAGTATCAGGGAGGAATGTATTACGATGAAATATATAACTCCGGAGCAGTGAAGAAGTCGTTGGTTTGGTCTATAGGATTTGGCAAAGCAAAGTTCAACAGTAATATTATAAAGCTTGTTGATTGTAATTTAGAAATAACATTGAAAATTTCAGATCCTGAAACTGCATTGATTTATTATTCAAGTTTACTGGAGATGAAGGGTAAGGCATTCCCTTTAGGAAACGGTAATAATATGGAACTTCAATCTATTAGAATGGTTCGTGAACCAAAAATAAATGATGAACTCGTTATTTTTAAAATACGATCACCTATTTGTCTAAAAAAACATGTCGATAGAACTAATAGAGATTGGTATGTAAGTATAGGTGATTCAGAATTTGCACTTGAACTTGAGAAAAAACTTTTAGAAGATCTTCCACACATGAAAGATAAGATAAAGGAGTTAAAGTTTAATTTTGACGGGCTTAGAAAGATAGTAATAAGCTCTTATGGGATAAAAATTCCTGTAACTATTGGCGAGTTTATTATTCAAGGAAATACTGAGATTTTAAACCATATATTAAAAAATGGAATCGGATCAAAGAGAAATTCCGGATTTGGATTAGTCGATGCAATTGTGCAGAAGGAGGTGATGTAGATGATTACAGTTGTAGAACAGGAATTTTATAATGTCTCATATAATCGCTGTCTTGAGTTATCTGATTGGAGATTTTCAGCTTCAGCCGTAGGACTCATAAGATTTTTTGAACACTGCAGTTTAAAGTATTATAAGGCTAAACGTAAGTTATATTACAACTTTGAAGATATTGATTTAACACAAAAAGAAGTGCAAGATAATTATTCGCGTTTTGCCGAATTTTGGTTTTCTGAGTTAATGCATCATATGTTATTAGCAGAACTTTATGAAAAACGGAACCTAAGCGATGATGATAAAAAAATAATAAATGAAAAATTAGCAGCAAACTCAATCCTAAAAAAAGTATTTAAAGGGATTAAGTATGGGGATTTAACTCCTGAAGAAATCAAACAACGAATAGTTGACAATAAGTCAGATATAATTCTCAGCACATTTGTCAATTCGATAAACGGATATAGAAAATATGCGGCAATTTCGTGCTTCAGCAAGGAAAGTCAAGACTGCTGCAGGTTGTTAGGACATTATGTGGATACCGGACGCAAAACAAAATCTTTAGGATTTAATTTTGATAAATCGGCTGCAACCTTTACGGATAAAATTGAATTTGATTTTATTCCATTTGCATTTTCAAAGGGACGAGAATCAATATTTGTAAATAATAATACAAATCTTAGCAGATTACTTGAAAGTAACAATAGAGTCAAGGATTATTTCGATAAACTTGTTGATAAAAATGCTTCGTGGAACAATATTTTTTATAATTTCTTAAACAGCAGCAGATTTATAAGACAGGATACGGAAATTATAATGAAGAAAGTGGAGATGGATTATTACGAAACTGTATTTGTAAGAAAACCAGCAATCGATACATTTATTGAAATCTCGAAAAAAAATACTGTTGATAATATAAGTAGTCTAGATATGTTATTAAAAAGACATATTAAAGTCAATGAAAACTATTATTTAAATATTTCGGAGCTGATTACAAAGTCAATACTAAACGGAACCCTTCTTGACGATTTGATAGAACGTATTTTTAAAATAGAATCTGTTGGTAGAGATGGAATTAGGTATGCATTTGTTATTGGTCAATTAATTCGAATAAACACAGTGGTGTACAAGAATTTTTATAGTTTGGAGGTAGAAATGGATTCGGAAAAATATTTAAAGGGTGCGTATTTATCGGCAAAAGATGTAACGAGGTATTTTAAAGATATGAATCTGGATAATAAAACGAATGGCTATAGACAAAAGTTGATTAGTTGTATTATAGCAAAGGATTATGATAGATTCATTGAGATAATGCTTCAATTATCATCATATACTCAGAAAAGTTTCGGCTTTATGCACATGTTGATAAAAGATTTTGAGGCAAACAAGAATTTGGCATATGAATTTATAAATTCATTGGGGGATTATAATAAACCTGTATCCAGCGATAACAATACCACTGAGGAGGGAAAGAAAAATGAAAAATAAAGCACTTACATTAACTATTATCGCAAATATGACATCAAATTATGGTGAAGGACTTGGAAATATAGGAAGTGTTCAAAAGGTTTATAGAAATGGTAAATCATACGCTATACGTTCCAGAGAAAGCATGAAAAATGCAATAATGGTTCAAAGCGGACTTTACGATGATCTCGAAGTGCAAGTTGATAAATCGGTAAATCAAAAAGCAGTTTCTAAAGATATAAATGCAAGTAACAACCGCGCTCTCGAAGGTGGATATATGAACACATCAAATGGCACAAAAATTAGAAAGAGCTCTTTTTATCTTACTGATGCTATTTCGTTTAACTCTTTTGTAAATGAGACGCGTTTTCATAATAACCTGTATTTAGCGCAAACATATGCAAAAAAGACAGGGATTAGTGTTCAGAATAAAGCAAAAGAGGCTGGCCTAATGCCATATCAATATGAATATGACAAGTCATTGAAAAAATATAGCATTACTATTGATTTAGACAGGATTGGAGTTGACGAAAATTATAATGCTGAGGCAAATTCTGAAGAAAAAATCTATAGAGTAAATGCACTACTTGATACAGTTAAGACGCTAACAATGGTTGTAAAGGGAAACTTAGATAATGCTGAGCCGGTGTTCGTTGTCGGTGGAATCGGAGATAGAAAAACTCACTATTTTGATAATGTAGTTCAAATGGAGAATTTGAGATTAAAATTAGGAGATGATTTAAAAAAGAAATTGTCGGAAGGATATAAGCTTGGTCTTCTTGAAGGATATAATTTTGAAAATGAAGATCAAATCAAATCAGAATTAAATCCAATTTCAATCGAGAATTTCTTTGATAATCTATATGAAGAGGTGAGAGCATATTATGAAGGCGCTGCGAATTAAATTGTTACAAAGCCAAGCTTCATATACGCGCGAAGAAACCGTAAATAATAGGATGACGTATCCTCTACCACCATATTCTACAATTATCGGAGCTTTACATAATGCTTGCGGTTATACAGAGTATCACCCTATGGATATTTCTGTACAGGGGAAATATGGGGCAATGCAGCAAGAAATATATGTTAATCATGCATTGCTGAACAGAACAGAGGATGATCGAGGAATTCTCATATGGCTGAGTAACGCAAATTCCTTAAATACAGGTTATATTACGGTTGCAGAGGCATTGGCAAATAATGCAAGTTTTATGAAGGAAGAACTTATATGTGTAAACAATGAAAATCTTTTTAACTTATATAAATCTCTTAAAGAGAAAAATCACGAATTAAAATCTAAAAGAAGTAAAGAGATAAAACCACTTGAAGATGCGTGGAAAAATGAGAAAAAAGAACTTAAACACAGCTTAAAAGGGTTAAAGAAGGATAGTGATGAATATAATAGAATAAATGAAGTGATTGCAAATAGGGAGGAAGAATTAAATAAGCTTATTAAGAAATTTGAAGAACAAGTATATGATGAATATACAGAACCATATAGCCACTTTAGAACTTTGACAAAAGGCCCGCAAAAACAGGAAGTTCTCTATGATGTTGAATTGATTATTCATGTACTTGCGGATGAAAAAGTATTGCAGGATATTGTAAACCACAAATATGAATTTGTCTCACTCGGAAGAAGTGAAAACTTTATTGAGTTAGCAGAAATGGAATATTGTGAAGTTGTAAATTCTGTAGATAATGAATGTGCGCTTCCCAAAGGATATTCCATGTATGTCAACATTGATAGAGTTAGTGAGGAACAATATAATCAATATTTTGAAGAAGATAATATGGGTAATCAAAGCGAAGTGGACTCAGATGGAACTATATATTACGTAGCCAAAAGATATGTTAAGCAAAATGGCTATCGCAAATTTGATAGAATTCCTTGCCTGTATTCTTCGAGTTTCACTATTAACAAGGAAAGCGAGAATATCCTGTTTGATAAATCTGGAGGATATTTGGTTGATTTCAATTAGGTGAAGTAAATGAAAGCAGATTTAATACCTGAATTCTATAGAAACTTTATGGCAAAACCAGATGAAACGCTTTATGATCACACAATGTCATTATTGGAATGCTTGGATGAGTTTAAAATCCACTTGACTGATGATGAGTTTAAATTACTGAGATATTGCTGTATTTATCATGATATTGGTAAGATGAACTCGTTTTTTCAAGAAAGGGTTAGTAGTGATATTAAACTAAAATTTGATCCGACAAAGGAAATAGGGCATAACATACTGTCATTTCTTTTTGTATTTAATAATACTAAAGACATTCAGATAAATCAAAATTACTTAAACCTATTGTTTAACATCATTCTTAATCATCATTATTATGTCAACAATATTTTTGAATTAGATAGAAAAGGTGATTTGGCAATCATAAATTATAAAAGCATATTTGGTAACCAAGAATGTGTACTACCCCAAAAAGATGAAAAGAGAAAGTTAAAGCGACTATTAGAAAAGCCGACAATAAGACAGGCTGTTCTAAAGGGCTTCTTTCATAAATGTGATTTTGCAGCAAGTTCTCACAGCAAGGCGGAAATTGAAAATGATGGATTAATAAAACGCTTAGATAGTAAAGGTTATGAATGGAATGACATGCAGAAATTTGCTCGGGATAACTTTAACAATAATATCATTATTGTCGGTTCAACTGGTATGGGGAAGACAGAAGCTTCTCTTTTATGGCAAGGGGAAGGGAAAGCTTTCTATGTATTACCTGTAAGAACTGCAATAAATGCAATGTATAAGCGTATTATAGAAGATTTTTATGCAAATGGTTATACAAAACAGGTTGGCTTGTTGCATAGTGATACGAAAAACATATATTTAAAAGACGAAAGTTTAAAAGATGAATCGTTAGAAAATGTTGACTCTTTCTGGGAGTACTATGAATTGACTAGAAATCGAGCATTACCTCTGACTATATGTACCCCTGATCAGATATTCAGATTTGTTTTTAAATACCCAGGATATGAAGCTGACTTGGCAACATTCAGTTATTCGAGAATGATTATTGACGAGATTCAAGCTTATTCACCTGAGTTATTAGCTGTTCTTATTTATGGACTTCAACTTATCAACAAAGCTGGTGGCAAATTCGCTATAACCACCGCAACTTTTCCTCCAATTATTAGAGAATGGTTGGATTATGAGAAAGATGAAAATGGAAATAGAATAGAAAATAAAATAAATCTTGCTGAACAACAATTTCTTAAGAAGCAAGTTCGTCACAAGGTAAGGCTTATTGATGATTATATTAATGCTGAAGAAATAGTTGATTTTTACAACAAAAATATAGATCTGAGGAGTCTTAAAATATTGGTAGTTGTCAACACAGTGGCATCCGCGCAGAATTTATACCTGCACATTTCTAAGCAGATTGGAAAAGAAAATGTAAAATTATTACATTCAAAGTTTACCGTTGAAGATAGAAAAAAAATAGAATATGAAATTATAGAAGATGCTAAGTATGAAAATAATAAGCATATAATCTGGATTGCTACGCAGGTTGTAGAAGCAAGCTTAGATTTAGATTTTGATTTTCTTTTTACAGAGTTTGCTGATTTAAGCAGTTTGTTTCAGCGTATGGGCAGATGCAACAGAAAAGGATTAAAATGTATATGTGTACCTAATATTTATGTATATGAAAAGATTGACAGAGGACTTTTACGTAGAGATAGGGTTGGATATGGAACTAAAAAAAGGGGATTCATATATTATTCACTATATGAATTAGGAAAAGTAGCCTTACATAAATGGAAGCTGCAGACTTCTTCATCTGAAATGAGTGAAGAAGATAAGATATGCATGATAAATGAGTTTTATAACAGAGAAAAGATATGTGAGATTGAGAAAAACAGTTCATATTCATCATATATAAAAGATTATTATGACCGGTACGATAGGCTAACAGAAATATCAGGAATGGACATTCAAGACAGTGAAATGAAGGATAGTTTTAGAACTATTGTATCCATTAATGCAGTGCCATACGATGTGTATATGGAAAAATTTGATTTTATTAGTTCAATAGAAAATAAAATATTAGCAAAGAGGGCAGAAATCAGGGAATCAAATGACAAAGCAGCAAGAGAAAAATTGAAGACAGATGTATTAAAATTAAAGGATGAGATAATCAATTTTACATTATCAGTTGAACCTAGCAAAGCTGATTTAAATCAATATATATTAGATAAATGGGAAAAAGTTTATACCACAAAGGATAGTTACAGATATAACAGTGAGATTGGACTTCATAAATTAGATAATTGAAATTGTGAGACACTGTTTTGTTATAACAAAAAACTACAGAAATAATGATATATTACTATTATGTTTAAGTGAAATATATAAAACACAACTTGACCCAACAATAAGTTTTCTGCATGAACCTGGAGTAAGTAGATATTCACTGAGTTTGGATATAGCAGAGGTATTTAAACCGATTATAGCTGACAGATTGATTTTCTCTCTGCTTAATAGAAACTAAATTCAGGATAAGCACTTTACACAGGGTTTGGAATATTTACATCTAGATGAGAACGGATCAAAAATAATACTTGTTGTAAAGTTGTTTAATTATAATTTTACATATAAGAAAAGAATGTTGCAAAAATGGATGGTAGACAATAGATATAGTTAAAAGCATTTGTTTTACTTTCTCTTAGTTGCATCGCATTCGAATTTAGACAGACTGGAATTTAAAGAGTACAAAAGCCTTTTTAATTACGTGCTTTTTGATATATTCGAATTTAGACAGATTGGAATTTAAAGAGGGAAGATTTAGATGTTATTTACCATGACACAGGATTCGAATTTAGACAGACTGGAATTTAAAGAGCTGTCCGGCTGCTTCTGCAACTGCTGCTATGTCGATTCGAATTTAGACAGACTGGAATTTAAAGAAAAATATTGATATAGATAAAAACAGAAGTCACTTGATTCGAATTTAGCCAGACTGGAATTTAAAGAAATATGTTTCCGACTTTATCTCGTTAGGAATAGTGATTCGAATTTAGACAGACTGGAATTTAAAGACGATTCAGATGGTAATGGGAACTGTGTTTAAGTATATTCGAATTTAGACAGACTGGAATTTAAAGTCTGAATATTTAACCACTTCAAACTGGCCTAGTTTTTATTCGAATTTAGACAGATTGGAATTTAAAGCTATTTGACATTAAGGGGCTGCAATGGTACAATTTCAATTCAAATTTAGACAGACTGGAATTTAAAGGTTGCTCAGGATCTAATCCGCGAGTCAAATTATTACATTCGAATTTAGGCAGACTGGAATTTAAAGGCAATTACACCCTCCGTGAGTATATCGCTTAGAATATTCGAATTTAGACAGACTGGAATTTAAAGGAAACCGAACCAATCGACATTACAGTTGTAGGCGATATTCGAATTTAGACAGACTGGAATTTAAAGTTTCGTGCTAGGTTTGTGCAATATGTGTGCATAAGGCTTCGAATTTAGACAGACTGGAATTTAAAGTCTAAAGAGGTTGAGTATCCATTCATCGTGATTGCTATTCGAATGTAGACAGATTGGAATTTAAAGGCATGGAACGAGGAAGTTAGACAGCCAGTATATGTATTCGAATGTAGACAGATTGGAATTTAAAGTCGATGGGATTAATAAACACACCGTTGCCTCAGCATATTCGAATTTAGACAGACTGGAATTTAAAGGAACGCTGCACCTCAATCATCGTCTTGTTACCAAGATTCGAATTTAGACAGACTGGAATTTAAAGAATAGTGACTAGAGGGCAGTTTTTCAAAACGATGTCATTCGAATTTAGACAGACTGGAATTTAAAGATGATTGAGGACATGGGCAAGACGTATAAGCTTGTGAATTCGAATTTAGACAGACTGGAATTTAAAGCAAGTATATACGCTTCCATTACAATGACCACTCACCATTATAATTTAGACAGATTGGAACCTCCACAACCTACAAAAACTAAAATATGGCGAGTCCTCTCAAACCCCACAAAGGGAGTTTACAAGCGAGAGCGACCGCCATGTAATGAACCTATTCTATCAAGAAAAAAATCAAAAGTCAATACAAACACTATGACGCCCACTAATCAGGGTGTCATTTTTTGATTAAAAATTCCACTTTCTAAACTAACAAGTTTTCAGTCAACATATTGCGTGCTGTCATAAACAAGTATATAATAGTAAGGTATGTATTAATAGCTTTTTCAGGCTGTGGTCAGACGGGAGAATGACAGGCTTGATATGTAGGCGCCAATCTTGGATTAGGCACCCTTAGATAAGCAATTAATGGGACTATAGATAAGTAAGGGGGGATATCTATGAAAAATAGAGTGAAGCAGGTCTTTGCATGCTTGCTTTCCATTCTAATTGTAGTTGTGGGCATAACGCCTATGACAAACTCAGTGGTTAATGCAGAAACCACTACAGGGCTTCAGTTTACTAGTATTAAGATAGTAGAATCTGAAACAGGTACCGTAGTAGCAGACCTGCTAAATGGGGAAACACCTAAGCTAAAGACTGGTGTAACCTATGCGCTAAATGTGAGCTATTCGGTTCCATCGAATCTGCAGTTTTCTAACACCTACCTCAACTTGAGATTTGGGGATGGCGTATATATCAAGACACTTCCAGGAGCAACATTTACTGAGGGGCCGGTCGCATCGACAGGTTTTGAGTCTCTCGTAAAGACACCGACAGGAACGGGCACATCGCCTTATGGTTACCCGGGTGCAGGCTCCGAAAAATCCAGAAGTGGTGATCTAAAATACAAGAGCAAGGTTTCATTGACAAACGTTTCATCAGTCGGTGAGATATGCTTTGCCTTGGATGATGCCTATCTGAACCAGGATCCAAACCAAATTCTATCTAATTTGTTTAAGCTTAGCCTAAGCACCGATGCTACAAATGATATTGATGCTAAGTCTTTTAATGCTATTTCTACTGAGACATTTAACTATGGATTTTGGAACAACCAGCCAACAGAAGCTGTCTCAAAGGGACATACTACAAGTACGCTAAATGTATATAATACAGGTGGTAAGTCACTAACTAGAGCCGGAAGTAAGACTACGGTTCAGATTGTATACCCAAGTGATATCGAGCTAGTTGGCCTAGAGGAAAAAGGACTATATAATACGAACGGAACAGTAGTATCAACCACAGAAAGTGGAGGCTTTAAGACGGCTACTGTCGAGTGGAATGAGCCTGGCTCATACTCAGGTGGACTTTCATTTTTCCCACACCTAAAGGTACCAGCAAACAGCACTAGAGCTAATGGTTCAACATTTGATGTGGTAATCAAAAACTTCAGCAAAACGATTTGGAACGATAATCCTAACGTGGGAAGAACATCAAACGCGCAAGAAGCCAAGATGACAGTTACAATCATGGATGGAAGTACATCCGAGCGAACCAAGGGTTATGGACTTGTTGATACAATGCCAAACTGGGCGCTAAAGAAATATGACACATACAATGTGCGTCTCGGAAGCTTTTTGATAAAGAATGAGCTTACAACGCCAACACTCCCAAAGACACTTGAGTTTAATATCGATAATGCAGACACTGCAATTATTCGAGGAGTGACAATTCCTTACGCAGCTGGTATGACATATGGAAATATCTACTGGACAACTGCTGATGGCAGAAGCGGAACAGCATCCCCAAGCGTAATTAAGCCATCGGGAAGTGTTTCAGCTCTAATTACTAATGAAGCACTAGGACTTGGTATAAACGACTCAATCAAAACCCTAAAGATCGACCTAGGACCTATTCCTGCATCATATGACGGAATAAGACCTATGCAGGACCTACTTGATACTTGGAATCCAAATAATATCCACGTATCAGACGAATACTACGGATGGTCATACATTCCTGCAGGAATCTACGGATCATGGAAGAAGGGAACAAATGCAGACGTAGTTTCAACGATTAAGTTCTACACGACAGGCCAAACACCATCAAGCACTGATGCAGTTAAGGTTGTAGGTAAGGCAGATAAGCCAAGAGTCGTAAACGGCGTTGGAACAATAAATAAGACCCAAATAAATGGTGGAGATAGCTTCAAGGTTTCGGGAAGAATTAACGATGCTAACTGGGACTGGAATCCACTTCAGGAGCCGGTAATCTACATGATTATGCCAGAGGGCTTCGAGTACTCCAATTTGACCGTAACTAACGGAACGCTCAGCGCACCAAGCTATGTTGGTGAGTTTGAGAAGGACGGAACCAAGATCAAAGTTTGGAAGTATTCAATAGACATAGGCGATGAGACTAGAGGTCAGTATCAGCCTAACTTTACAAGCAAGAATATGAACATTTCCTTTGATGTAAAGACTGATAAAACTGCGAGAGTCAAGACATATCACATCAATGACTTCCTCGGAATTACAACAAAGGACTTCAAGGACATTGACGCAGTTATAAAGCGTGAGAAGTGGGATGCAAGCAACTGGAACACTAGTAAGTACACAGCTACATTTGGTGAGAAGGTTAACTCCGGAAAAGACATGGTATCGCTTTCAGAGGGTCCAGGAATCAAGATTACGCAGGCCTATGATGTAAGCGCTAAGTCTGAACTTTTGATACCTGATACAGGAAAGTCATATGTATACGACAATACATCAGAGACAGCAAAAGAAGCAACTACTCCAGTTCTAAAACCAGGAGACAATGCAGCCCTCCGTATCACTGTGAGAAACAATATGACATCACAGCTAGACCGTGTAAGTCTCTTTGTCCCACTGCTAAAGAAGGATTTGAACTTCGGAGCAGGCTTTATGCCAGAAGGTAAGAACGAGCTTCCGCTAGAGCTTAAGAAGGTTGAGACGACACCTAATTTTGAGGTTAAGTATATAAAGCTCAAGGCAGGAAAGACATATCCGATAAATGAGTCGCCACAGCCAGCAGACTATGACATAGTTACAGATCCTGCAGATGCTAATATGATTATGCTAGTATCAAGATCTGCAGTTGCTCCAGGAGACGGCGGACGAGTTGATATCACATACAAGGTTGGAAATGATGTAACTCATCTATATAACGAGAAAAAGGATGTAATTACGCCAGTACTAGATTACAACATAGGTGGAAACACATCTACGCTCACAAGGGAGCCAGCAGCCGTTAGCTTCCATGTTGATGCTCCAGTAACAAGAGATATCACAGTTAAGAAGCTTTGGAAGGATCACGCAGGCACAGCAATTACAGCGCCAGTTACAAGCGTTGACGTAGAGCTTCTAAAAGATGGAGCAGTAGTAGAAGAAAAGCAGCTTACAGCAGCAAATGGCTGGACGGTTACCTTTGATAATCTCGAAAAGGCAAATGCAGCAGGAGTTGACTATGCATACACTGTAAGAGAAAAGGGGCTAGATGCATCAAATGATATTAAGCTTGATGGAGCTTGGTACAGAGCGACAACAAGCGGAAGCATGGATGCAGGCTTTACAGTTA
>ERZ772930.27-NODE-27-length-62550-cov-6.45077_pt1 | contig 62550 bp, 67 predicted proteins | sample MGYA00511685_ERZ772930 | MGnify/ENA primary metagenome ERZ772930 (study PRJEB29015, sample SAMEA2738053) | human oral metagenome | biome: human oral; feature: human-associated habitat; material: saliva | place: China | collected 2226 ... | reverse complement strand
TGTTAAAATATTAATATATCCATAAAAAATTTCTTTAGGACTGTCAAAAAGCAATCCGATAGACATTGCCAAAATAGAAAAAATGAAAATAGCATCATATCTATAATGGTTTTTTACATATATCTTTTCTCTACTCAACTCAACTCATTTCCTCCAAAACTTTCTCCATTATATTGTATCATAAATTGTATGAAATGTGAAGAACTAAAGCACTTAAATAGAAAAAAAGATTATTAAATTTAGCATCAACTAAAATATTATATTTTTCTTATCGATATTTATTATTAAAAAGAATGATTATCATTAAAGTTAGGAGTTAAAATACAAAAATATATGTTTTATTTTTATTCTTCTATTGAAAAAAATATATATTAGTTTATAATAATATTAAATATATTTAAATTATATTTAATACACTAAGTATATAGGAGTTTTTATGAAAAATAAATTTTTAGCACTATTAATAGCAAGTCTATTATTAGTAAGTTGTTCATATAAAAAAGAGGATGTTAAATCTAACACTGAAAAGACAACTGAAACAACTACAAACAAACAAGAAGAAATTAAAAAAGAAGAATTACCTGAATTAGATGAAGAAGATGATGCTGAAAGCGAAGAACCTGATAAAGATTTTAAGGAATTCGAAGATTCAGGTATTTTTATAAGAAGAGATTATAGAAAGAATATATCAATAGAGTCTGAAAATGAAGATATGTTTGTAAGATGTTTTAAAATCGTTACTGGTAAATTTAAAATTACAAATGAACAAACGCTTAAAGAAATTAATGAATTTAATGGTGATAACAAACTTAAATTAAATACAGAATATACTTTCATTTCATTTCCACTAGAAATAGAAAATTTAAGCAAATATGATTATGAATACGCTTCTTCACTATCAATAGCTCTATTAAACACAAAAGAACAGTTAAATGCTGATAAATATTTTTCCGATGAAACTGATACTTATAAAATTTTAAGTGGAGCAATAGTAGAAAGAGACTTAGTATTTATTGTTGAAAAATCAAATATTGAAGATGTAACAGATATTAGGTTAAAATTACCTGACCTTTACATTGAAGAAATAGAAAAAACAGTTCCTGGATTAGAATTTAATATAAATATAAAATAGAAAAAGTCCGTATAAATACGGACTCTTTATTTTGTTATATACTATTCTATACTTATTTATTCTATACTTATTCCATTTGATAAATCAAAAATAGGTATTGCTATTGCAAATACTATAAAAGCTACAAATGAAGCTATAATTATAATTATTACCGGTTGCAAATACTGCAATATTTTATCCACAGAATAATTTATCTTGGAATCATAGTATTCTGTTGCGCTCTCTAGTATTTCAACTAAATTTTCACTGCTCTCACCTATCGCAATCATATTGATAAAAGCAGAATTAAAAATAATATTATTTTCCAAAGATTTTGAAATTAATTTTCCGCCTTTTATTTCAGTAATCGCATTTCCTAAATGTTCTTGTATAAATACATTTCCGGTAGAATTTTTTATTATCTCTAAACTATCTACTATACTGATATTCCCATTTAATAAAATAGTAAAATTCTTTGCAATTATAGAAGTTATATAATTTTGATAATGTGTTTTTATATAAGGAATTTTAAAAAGTAACTTTCCATAAAATCTTCTTACTTTATACTTTTTAAAAATTATTTTTAAAAAAACATATATAATTAAAACACCTAAGATTACATAAAGATAATTATTTTCTATAAAATTCATACTAGAAATCAACCACTTCGTAATCAATGGTAATTCAATATTACTATCTTCAAAAATATCTAAAAATACAGGTATTACATTGTTTAAAAGAAAAATTAAAACCACAATTGTAACAGATAATAAAATAATAGGATATGTTAATATGCTAATTAATTTTTGTTTAAGTTTATATTTTTTTTCATAATAAGATGAAAGGTATAAAAACACTTCTGCAAGTCGTTCTGAACTTTCTCCCGATTTTATTAAAGCTAAAAATAAATTATCAAATTTATTAATTTTTAAAAATGAATTATATAAATCATTTCCTTGCAACAAAAATTCATAAACTTCAGAAAAAATCTTCTTTAAATTCTTATTTGGAGAAGTTTTTGAAAGCAAATTAATTGTTTCTGCAGTATTAATATTTGATTTTAATAAAAGTCCTGCTTCTTTTAAAGAAATACTTAGATCTAATAGATTAAGCTTATTTCCTATTTCCATATTTAAAATACTAAAAAACTTTTCTTTAAAGCTCATTTTCAAATTCTCCTAATGAAAACAAAATCTTATTAACCTCTTCAAAACTTGTTATTCCATCTGCAATTTTTCTAAGCCCATTTTTATATAAATTTTCATTTCCATTTTTCTTAAAATATTCATAAAGTCTTACACTGTTGCAATTTTCATTTATTATCTCTTTTATTTCATCATCTAAGATTAAAGTTTCTAAAATTAAAGTTCTACCTATATATCCTCCATTACAATGTTCACAACCACATTTTTCATAGACAAACTCAGGTATATTAAGATTATTCTTTTTATATATTTCCTTTTCAAAAATAGTTAATTCTCTTTTTGTCTTGCATTTAGGGCAAAGTCTTCTAACAAGTCTTTGAGAGAAAATTGCTATTACCCCTGAAGAAATAACATAATTTTCTATCCCTAAATTTAAGAGTCTTATAATAGCAGAAACTGTATCTGCTGTATGCAAAGTTGTAAATATTAGATGTCCTGTTATTCCTGCTCTTAAAGCAATATTTGCAGTTTCTCTATCTCTCATTTCTCCAACTAAACCAACTTCAAAGTCTTGTCTTAACATAGCTCTAAGTCCTGTTGCAAAGTCAAGTCCCAAAGCTGAATTTATATTAATTTGATTTATACCACTAATTCTTACTTCTACAGGATCTTCTAAAGTAATTATGTTGATATTCTCATTTTGCAATTTTTTTACAAATGAATATAATGTAGATGATTTTCCACTTCCTGTTGGTCCACTTATAATTAATACTCCATTAGGACTTTTTATTACATTTTCAACTAATTTTCTTTCATCTTCATAAAGTCCAAGATTATCAATGTCTATTCTAAAATTTCCGGCATTTAAAATTCTCATTACAATTTTTTCACCTAAAATTACAGGGACCGAAGCAACTCTAATATCCACTAAATTTCCATTAAAATCAAAATCTAATCTCCCATCCTGTGGCATTCTCTTAATTGTAATATCCATTTTTGAAATAATTTTAATACGAGAAATAATAATCGGAGCATTAGTATTCTCAATCTTATAAATGTCTATAAGCTCTCCATCAATTCTATATCTTATATAAAAATTGTCTTCCCTCGGTTCAAAATGTATATCTGAAGCATTGTTACTCACAGCATTTAATATAACTTCATTTACGAAAATTTCAACATTTTCTATTTTTTCAACATAATACTTTTTCATAACTTCCCTCTAAACAAATTTTCTTATAGCCTTTGCAACTCCATCATTTTTGTTAGTATCTGTTATATAGTCAACATTTTTCTTAACATTTTCCATAGCATTTCCCATCGCAACAGAAAGACCACAAATTTTGAGCATTGGTATATCATTCTCTCCATCACCCATTGCGATAGTTTCTGATAAATCTATATTATTTAATCTACAAATTTCTTTTAAACATGAACCTTTATCAGTATCTTTTGCCATTAGTTCTACAAAAAAAGGAAGTGAGAAAGAAATTGTATATTCACTTTTTATTGTATCAGTGAATTTTTCTTCTAATCCTCTTAACACATCATACTCATGACAAATTCCAATTTTTAATACTTTTTCTTCTAAATTATTATTTTTTATATACTCTTTAATATCTTTCACTCTAAGAATCTTAGGATTAATGAATTTTGAAATAATTTCAACGTATTCATCATTAGAATCTTTTGTAAATATAAGATCCTCTAAAAATACTATTGGTGAAAAACCATTACTTTCAACTATATCTAAAATATCAAAAATATACTTTTTTTCTAAACTTTTTACAAATTTTGGAACTTCACTATATGTTGTGGATATAAGACTTCCATTTAACGCTCCATAATAAGTATCAAGCTCTAATTTTTTTAAAATCTCCTTAACAGTAAATTCCTCTCTACCTGAAATAAATGCTATCTTAACACCTTTACTAATAGCATAAAAGAGACTATCTTTAACCTCGTTTGATATTTCATGTTCCTCGTTAAAAGTAGTCCCATCCATATCAAGCGCTATTAACTTATACATATTTTTCTCCTAACTTTATAATCTAAAAAAGGGACTAACCTAGTCCCTTTTAATTCTATTCAACCGTAACGGATTTTGCTAAATTTCTTGGCTTATCAACATCATTATCCTTTGCCAATGATGCGTAATAAGCGATAAGTTGACTTGCAACAACCGAAATTATAGGCATTAAAATTTCTATAGTACCAGGAATTAATATTCTTTCATCAGAAACGTCAAGATTATTATCTAATTGAGTTATTTCATAAACTCTTGCTCCTCTGGCTTTAACTTCTTTTACATTTGAAATAATTTTTTCATATAATCTTTCTTGAGTAGCAATTACAAAAACTGGTGTTCCATCTTCAATTAAAGCAATTGTTCCATGCTTTAATTCTCCAGCTGCAAAGCTTTCAGTATAGATATATGAAATTTCTTTCAATTTCAATGCACTTTCCATAGCAGTATAATAGTCAAGACCTCTTCCTAAATAGAAACAAGTAGTCTTATCCTTTAATTCTAACGCAATTCTCTTATAAACTTCTATGTCTTTCAATAAAAGTTCTATCTTACTTGGTAATTCTTTAAAACCAGCTATAATCTTCTTAATTTCATCTGAACAGATTGTTCCTAAAATTTCGCCAAATTTTAAAGCAATCATATAAAGAGCTGTAACTTGTGTTGTATAGCCCTTTGTACTTGCAACAGCTATTTCTGGGCCTGCCCATGTATAAAATACATTATCAGACTCTCTAGCAATTGAAGAACCAACAACATTAGTAACACTTAAAATTGTTGCACCTTTTGTTTTTGCTTCTCTAAGAGCGGCTAAAGTATCTGCTGTTTCTCCAGATTGACTAATGATAATAACTAAAGTTTTATCATCTATCATTCTTTCTGAATATCTAAATTCAGAAGCAACATCAACTATTACAGGAAATCTTAAAGCTTTTTCTAAAATTTCTTTACTTACAAGTCCTGAATGATAAGCTGTTCCACAAGCAACAATATAACATTTATTAAACCTACTTAAATTTCCTTCTAATAAACTTTCCATTCCATCTAAAATTAATTCATCTTTTTCATTTAATCTTCTTAGGAAAGTTGTTTCTATAACTTTTGGTTGTTCATATATTTCTTTTAACATAAAATGATCATATCCGTCTTTAGTAGCTGCTTCAACAGACCAATCAATATGTGTAATTTCTCTATTTACTAAATTGTTATTTACATCATAAATAGTATATTTTCCATCTTTAAAATGTATTAAATCTCCATTTTCAAGATAAATAACTTCTCTTGTGTATTCTAAAACTGCAATTACATCAGATGCAATATAGAATCCATCTTTTCCAATACCAACAATTAATGGACTTTCCTTTCTAGTTCCGATAAGTTCATTAGTATCTTGTCTTAAAATACCAAAAGCATAACTTCCTTTAACTTTTGCTCTCATTTTAAAAACAGTACTTAAAAAATCACCGTCATCTAAATCTTCCAATAATTGTGGAATTACTTCTGTATCAGTTTCAGACTTAAATACAAAACTCTTGTTCAATAATTCTTCTTTTAAATGTAAATAATTTTCTATTATTCCATTATGAACTACTGCAAACTTTGAATTCATACTCAAATGAGGATGAGAGTTTTCATCAGATGGAACTCCGTGAGTTGCCCATCTTGTATGTCCTACACCTGTATTTGAAGTTTTATTTTTATATTCATTTTCTAATTTTTCTCTTAAATTACTAATTCTTCCAACTGTCTTTACAACATCAATTTTATCATTCTCTAAGAAAGCTATTCCTGAAGAATCATATCCTCTATATTCTAAAGTTTCAAGTCCCTTTAAAATAATATCAATAGCATTTGAACTACCTATATATCCAACAATTCCACACATAAAATTTCCTCCTAATAATAATTCTATTGCTACTCATATGCTTATATTACCACATATTGCTATTTTTTGCAAGTAGAAAATTTATCATATAATTAAAATTGCATTAATTTAGTATTGAGGCAAAATCATTTTAATTATATATTTCAGAAAAAATTTATTTATTACGAAAAATTTTATGTTTTTAATTTTTTATTTAATAAATTTTTTCAAATAATTCACAAACCATAGGAGCATCTTCTTTAAATTCTTTGTTAGACTTTCTATATTCTTCAGAAAAAAATTTATCGTGAACTTTTTTCCAATACTCATAACTTCTATCACCCTCTCCTTCACAAAAAGCGTAATCAGATGAGATTAAATTATAATTTATAATATATACATCTCTTGTGATTGTAATACATATAGGTTCTCCTGAACCGTCTAAAATAATATTGTATTCTCCAACCTTAGGAATTTTCTCATTTTCATCATATAGTTCGTAAGCTCCAGTTGTAGCAGTTTTAATTCCCTTATTAACTAAATCCGCTAATTCATCAGCCATTTCTTTAGTATTTCCGAAACTCCATGCTTCATATTTTGTATCATTAGGAATTTTATTTTCACAACAAAATTTTTCCCAATATTCTTTAATTTTATTACACATATTTTTAAACCCCAAAAATAAGTTTTTTTTAATTATTTAATATATGCTATTAAATATTCTAAACCGTAAAAATTTCCAGAAGATATTTCAACAAATGCATCTTTAGAAATCATCCTGCTTACATAAATATTATATTTTTCAACTTCAAAAAAATCAAAAGCATTTGTATTTTTTGGCTTACCAATCGAAACCGACGGTTTTAATTCAGTTGAACAATTTCAGTTACTCCAACCCTTTAGTTCAACAATTATATCTCTTTGATTTTCTTTTAAAAGTTTTTTTGCTTTTTCATTTATAACAACTTTAATAAAAATCACTCCTAACAAAAAAGGCTGAATTAACAGCCTTTTAAACAATTATTCCATTAACTACTAAATTTTCCATAAAAAGAAAACTCATAGTTGAAACATTTACAGTATCATTTACTGCTTTCATTCCATTCATAACATACACATCAATTCCATCTACATTTTCTAATGTGTATTTTTCTAAATCTAAAGGTCTACCTAATGAAGCCATTGGTTTTAAAACTACGCCACTTCAGGAACTACAACCTTTAACATCAACAGTAATAACATTATTGTTTTTACTGTTTAAAAATTTTTTTGCTTTTTCATCAATTATAATGTTCATAATATTCTCCTATAATGTTCTTATATAGAGAATATACCCACGACAAAAGTTATCTAACTTTTTATCAAAATATTTTCCCTATTATTTTCTTATAATTTTCATCCATAGGGGCATAAAATTCTTTGTTATTAAGATAACTTAAATCTCCATCAATATTTTTAAATATTATAGTTTCTGCATGTAAAAATTGACTCTTTAAATCAAAATTAGTTCTAAAAAATTTGTTGATTTCAGGATCTCCATATTTAATATCTCCAATAATATAAAATCCCTTACTACTTAAATGACTTCTAATTTGATGAGTTCTTCCAGTTATTAACTTAATTTTTAATAGACTAAATTCTTCATTATTTTTTTCTACATAAACTTCTGTAATAGACTCTTTTCCATTTTTTGAAATAGTAGTCTTGTTTTTCTCTTCATCTTTTTCAAGTTTTTCATTTATTATAAAATTTTTCTTAACTTTCCCACTAACTATTGTCTTATAATACTTTTCAATAGAGCTTTCTTTTAACCTATTTAACTCTCTTAAAGTCTTTGAATTTTTAGCACCAATTACAAGCCCTGAAGTATTTCTATCTAATCTATTTATTATGGCAGGAACAAAAGTTTTTTCAACCCTTGGATTATAGACACCCTTTTCAAGCAAGTAACCTATCATAAAATCAACTAAATTATTTCCATAATCTTCCTTAGAAGATGCATGTGATAAAAGATTTTTCGGTTTATTCATAACGATAATATTTTCATCTTCATATACAATATCAAGTTTTTTTGAATACGAATACTTATTCGCTTTTGAAACAATAAGCTTTTCAAGTTCTTCCTCATAAATAAAAATATTTACCACATCATTTTCATTTAAAATATAGCTTGAATCAACTTTTTTTCTATTCACTTTAATCTTTTTAGTTCTTAAAAATTTTTGAATCATGGAAGTACTTGCATTATTCAAATACTTTTTTAAAAATCTATCAATTCTTTGACCAGAATCATTTATATTTACTTGAATATCTCTCATTTTTTCTCTCTCTTATTTAAAATTTCAAATCAATTAAAACAAATTATAACCTATATAAAATTTTATGTCAACGAAAAAAGTGTCAATGATTTCTCATTGACACTTTTTTAATAGCTTATAATTAATATTTATTATTTTACTAATACTCCGTTTAAGTCAAATGTATAGTTAACATTTTTGATTTTAAGTGTTTTACTTTGAGCAATACGTCCATCGCCTTCTGCATAATACCATTTTCCATCTACCATAAACCATTCATTAGCAGCAATACGTCCACTTACATTTGCAAAATACCAGTTTCCATTTACTAAAACCCATTCATTTTGCGAAATTCTTCCTGATGAATTTGCATAATACCAGTTTCCATTTACTAAAACCCATTCATTCTTTGACATTGTTCCATTTGATTCAAGATAGTACCATTTTCCATCTTCTTCAAACCAACTATCTTTAATCATATTTCCATCTTTATCATATCTATACCAATTATCATTAATGAATTTCCAACTGTCTTTTACTTCTTCATCTTTTAGTTCAAACTTTTTAAGATTTTCCATAGCAGTTGTCAATTCTTCAATCTTCTTAGTAGCATATTCTGGAATAGTATCTTCTAATTCAAGCTTTGAAGCGTCAATTACATTTTCAAGCTCTTTTTTAGCTTTTTCTGCTTCTTTACTGTCTTCAAATTTAGTATTATTTACATAATCAACAGCTTTTTCATATATAGCTTTAAAATCATCATATATTTGTGTTCTATCATCTTTTTCAAGCGTGAATGTCATATTAAATACTTCTGGATTTGATGTATCAGTTACTTTATCATCAATTGATCTTTCAACACTTATAACTGTAACTTTGCCTTTATCATCAACAGTAAAATCCATTCCAAAAGGAACTGATCTATGTTTAAACATTTCCATTTTAGAAATTGTAATATTATACAATCTACCAAACGCACCATCTTTTGGAGCTTCACCTTCAAGCATGAAAACAACCTTTCCATTTTCATCAGATTTTACTTTTTTATATGATGATAATCTTGGAGATAATCTATTGATTGAGAATTCAACATCTTTTGCTGGAGTTCCATCTTTGTATTTAGCATAAAATTCTACTGGAAAAGTTTCAAATTTATTAGAATCTTTATTAGAACCCTTAAATTCAACAACTGCATCTTCCTTGCTATTTACTTCTTTATCATTAATCTTTGTTATCAAACCTTTTTCATTTGTAGTGAATTCAAAAACTTCTGTTTCAAAAGTCATTGTCTTATCAGCACTTCTAAGTCTTAATTGATATCTTACATTACTTTTAAATCCACTAAATTTAACTTCACCATTTTCGTTTGTTGATGCTTGTTGAATTATATTTGGTATTGGATCAAATTCCATTAATGCAATTTTAAAATTAGCCTTTGGCTTACCATCAAATACTACTCTAACCAAAACTTCATTAGAACCTTTTTCTTCTGGAGTAACAGGCTTTTCAGGTTCAGCTTCAATTTTAACTAAATCTAATTCAACAGATTCCTTATCATTAATTGTGTACGCATTTTCGTCTTCATACACATCTAATTTAGCATCTTTCATTGTGTAATCTTTATTTTCCTTAAGCTTTACAGTATAAGTTCCATCAGGAAGGCTTAATTGTAACATTGATTTATCAGAAGTTACAGTTGAAATTAATTTTCCTGTTTCTTTGTCTAAAATTTCAAATTCATAATTGCCTAATACAAAATCTTTAGCAACTCCTTTTTGAGTTGTTAACATTAATGTAACTGGTACTTCTACTGCTGGAACTTCTGGCTTTTCAATTTTAACTAAATCTAGTTCAACACTTTCTTTATCATTAATTGTATATGCCATATTATCTTCATATACATCTAATTTAGCATCTTTCATTGTAAAATCATCATTTTTCTTAAGTCTTACTGTGTAAACCCCATCATATAGGCTCAAATTTAACATTGATTTGTCTGAAGTTGCTGTTGTTACTACTTTATTTGTTTTAGTATCAATGATTTCAAACTCATAGCTTCCCATTACAAAATCTTTTGCAGCTCCATTTTGAGTTGTTAACATTAATGTAACCGGAACTTGTACTGCTGGAACTTCTGGCTTTTCATTTTTTACTAAATCCAATTCAACAGCTTCTTTGTCATCAATTGTATATGCCATATCATCTTCATATACATCTAATTTTACATCTTTCATTGTAAAATCATCATTTTTCTTAAGTCTTACTGTGTAAACCCCATCAGGTAAACTAAATTGTAACATTGACTTGTCAGCAGTTACTGTTGTTACTACTTTATTTGTTTCAGTATCAATGATTTCAAACTCGTAGTTTCCCATTACAAAATCTTTTGCAGCTCCTTTTTGAGTTGTTAACATTAATGTAACTGGAACCAGTACCTCATTTTCTTCTAGTAGCTCTGAATTTTCTTCATTTGCATATGTAATCTTACTATTATTTTCTTGTGCAGAAAATACTGTTGTCGTAAAAATATTAAACGCTAATAAACCAACTAGAATTTTTTTAAAAATATTTTGGTTCATATAAATCCTCCTTGATTTTTTTTATTATTTTAGCATATAATAAATATTAAAAAAATATTACACTTTATATTGACAAAAGAGTAATTTTATTTTTTTACAATTATTCATATTATGACATCACTTTTAAGAATTTTTTATTATTGTTAAAATTTTATCTATTATAAAAGTATAAAAATAAAGTTAATATTACAATAATTACTAACTAATACTAAACTGAAAATATTTTAATTTTTTTCTTTTAATTCATGTAAAAAATTTTATAAAACATCTTTGTTAAATAAAAAACAAATAGATTTCTCTTTTATTAAGCTAAAACAATTTTTAAAAAATAATTATTTCAAAAATGTAATATTGTGTTTCAAAAGCATAAAAAACACCCTACTCCAATTGAGTAAGGTGTTAATATTATTATCTATTTTTCTACTTTTGACTCTTCAATAATCTTTTCAGCTATATTTGCTGGAACTTCTTCATATCTATCAAATTCCATAGTGAAGTCTCCTCTTGCTTGAGTCATTGATCTTAAATCTATAGCATATTCAAAAAGTTCTGAATGTGGAGCTTCTCCAATAACAAGTTGAGTTCCATCTTCTAGCATTTCCATACCTAAAACTTTTCCTCTTCTCTTATTTAAGTCTCCCATTACATCTCCCATGTAGCTTTCAGGAATTCTTACTTCAATTTTCATTATTGGTTCAAGTAAAACAGGATGTGCTTGTTCCATACCTTTCTTAAATGCTAATGAAGCAGCAATTTTAAATGCCATTTCATTTGAGTCAACTGGGTGATATGAACCGTCATAAAGAGTAGCCTTTACATTTACAACAGGATATCCTGCTAAAATTCCCTTTTCAAGACAATCTCTAATACCTTTTTCTACTGCTGGGAAGTAGTTTCTAGGAACAGCTCCACCAAATACTTCTTCAGCGAATTCAAATTCTTCAGTAGTAGGTTCAAATCTCATAAATACATCTCCATATTGACCTGCACCACCAGATTGTTTTTTATGTTTTCCTTGAACATCTGATTTTCCTTTAATAGTTTCTCTATAAGCAATTCTTAAAGGAATAATATTTGTTTCTACGCCATAAGCATTTTTAAGTTTATCTAAAACAATTTGAAGTTGAACATTTCCTTGTCCACCTATTAAATGTTGTTTAGTTTCTATATTTCTTTCAGATACAAAGCTTGGATCTTCTTCATGTAATTTATGAAGAGCTTGTGATATCTTATCTTCATCATTTTTAGATTTTGGTTCAATAGCAAAGTATAGATTTGGTTTTGGATACTTAATCTTCTTATAAAGAGTTTTATTTTGTTTATCACAAAGTGTATCTCCTGTTTCAGTAATATTAAGTTTTGAAACTGCACCAATATCCCCTGCATTTATTTCTGATGTTTCTACTTGAGTTTTTCCTCTTAAGAAGAAAAGTCCAGCAGCCTTATCACCTTCGTCTTTAGTTGAATTAAAGATTTCTGTATCTTTAGTTATTTTTCCACTCATTACTTTAAAAATTGAAATTCTTCCAACGAATGGGTCAACAATAGTTTTGAAAACAACTGCTGAGAAAGGTTCATTTACATCTATCTTTCTTACATTTTCATCTTCATTTCTAAAGCCTCTTTTTGCTCTTTCATCATTTGGAGCAGGCATATAGTCAGTAATAACATCAAGTAACATATCAATTCCAGCACCTGTTGTAGCTGATCCACAAATTAGAGGTACTGCAGAACCATTTAATAATGCGCTTGTTACACCCTTCATAAATTCTTCATGACTAAATTCTTCACCATCAAAGAATTTTTCCATAAGTTCATCATCCGTTTCAGCAACAACTTCCACAATTGTATCATAAACGTGATTTACTTCTTCAACTCTTATTTCAGGAATTTCTACTTCTTTTCTTTCAAATCCATCATATTCATAAGCTTTTTTATTTAAAACGTCAATAACACCTTTGAAATTTTCTCCTTCCCCAAGTGCAAGTGTAAATGGAATAACTTTTTTACCAAAAGCTATATGTAAGTCACTAACTACTTTTGCGAAGTTAACATTTTCTTTATCCATTTTATTTACAAAGATAATTCTTGGCAATTCAATACTTTCAGTATATTTTAAGACTTTTTCAGCCCCAACTTCAATGCCATTTTGTGCATCAATAACAACAAGAGCTGCTTCTGATGCTCTAAGAGAACTATAAACTTCTCCACTAAAATCAAAATATCCCGGAGTGTCAATTAAATTTATCTTAAAGTCTCTCCATTCAACTGGTGCAACAGCAGTTGAAATAGAAACTCCTCTTGAAATTTCTTCTTTATCAAAATCAGTTACGGTATTTCCGTCCTCAACCTTACCTAGTCTTTTCAAGTTACCTGTTTTATAAAGTAAAGCCTCACAAACTGAAGTTTTACCACTAGCACTGTGACCAACTAACGCAAGATTTCTAATCTTTTCTGTAGAATATGATTTCATATCTAATTCCCCCTTACAATTTGTAAAATAGATAAATTAATACCTTATGGTTATTATAATATGGAAATGTTTTCAAGTCAAGTTTTTTTGTGAAAAATATAAAATTTCAAATAAAAAAGAGCAAATTTCTTCGCTCTTTTCTTCATAAATTTATGCTACTTCATTAACTTTTTCAGCCATTTTTTTTGCTAATCCTGGATGAATTGCATTAGTAGGACATTTATCCGCAGCTTGTAAAAGTAAGTCTTCATCTAAACCATGTTTGTAATTTAGAACTGCTAAATTATTTTCGATAACAAATGCTTCCGGATAAACTCTTGCACACATTTTACAACCGATACATCCAACTTTACAAGCATTTTTAACTACATTTCCTGCAGCAAAACTCTTACATTTTACCATTACTGTTTGTTCATAAGGAACTAATTCAATTAAGTTCTTTGGACAAATTTCAATACATTTGTTACATGCAGTACAATTTTCTTTATTTACAACTGCAATTCCATTTATCATTTCTATTGCATCAAATGCACAAACATCTTGGCAAGTACCACAGCCTAAACAACCATAAGCACAAGTCTTACTTCCGCCTTGCATTGAGTTGTTTACTCTACAATCTCTAATGCCAGTATATATGTATTTTTCTTTTGCTAAATCTTTATCTCCTTGACACATTACGCAAGCTACCATTCTTTGAACTTCACCAGCTTCAGTGCCCATAAGTTTAGCGAGTCTTCCAACCAAGTCAGCTCCACCAACAGGACAAGAATTTATTTCAGCACTACCTTCAGCAATAGCTTTTGCAAGCCCATCACAACCCGGGAATCCACAGGCCCCACAGTTTGCTCCTGGCAATTCATTTCTTACTTGTATAACTTTTTCATCAACTTTTACGAAAAATACTTTAGATGCAAATGCAAGAATTAATGCAAATAAAATACCTAAAATACTAAGTAATAAAACTGGTACCATTATTTCATTCATAATCTCACCTCTATACTAATCCAGCAAATCCATAAAATGCTAGAGACATAAGTCCAATTGTAATTAATGTTAGAGGAACTCCTTCAAGATTTTTAGGAACCTCTGTTACTTCTAATTTTTCTCTTATTGAAGCTAAACATACGATAGCTAATAAGAATCCAAGAGAAGCACCCATACCATTAAAAATTGTTTCTAACAAATTATATTCTTTTTGAATATTTGTAATCGCAACACCTAAAACTACACAGTTTGTTGTGATAAGTGGTAGGAAAACACCCAAAGCATTATAAAGATTTGGACTCATTTTCTTAAGAACCATTTCAACAAATTGTACCAAAGTTGCTATTACAAGGATAAATACTATAGTTTGTAAATATTCAAGTCCTAAAGTATCTAATAATGTCTTTTGGATCATCCAAGTTACTGCGCTTGAAATAGTAATTACGAAAGTAACCGCCATACCCATACCAAAAGCAGTTTCTACTTTATTTGATACACCAATCAACGGACAAATTCCTAAGAATTGTCCCAAAACATAGTTATTTACTAAAATTGATGCAACTAAAATTTTTAATATAGTACCCATTAGTTACCTCCTTCTTTTTTAGCGCTAACTCTTTTACTTAACATATTAAATCCAGCTACTAAAAGTCCAAGAATAATAAACGCTCCTGGAGCTTGTGTAATAACACCTATACTTACATAATTTTTTCCAAGGATTGGAAAACCAAGCCATGTTCCATTTCCTAAAATTTCACGAACACTTGATAATACTATCAATGCAAATGTAAATCCAACGCCTTGTCCTACACCATCAATCATAGATGAGAATACTGTGTTCTTTGATGCAAAAGACTCTGCTCTTGCTAAAATTAGACAGTTTACTACTATAAGTGGTATAAAAAGTCCTAAACTATCATAAAGTGCAGGTAAATACGCAGCTAAGAACATTTGAACTAATGTTACGAATGTAGCTATAATTACTACATAAGCAGGTATTCTTACTTTATCTGGAATAAACTTTCTTAAACTTGAAATTACAATATTTGAACATGTTACTACGAATATTACTGAAGAACCCATTCCTATTGCGTTTGTAACACTTGTTGTTACGGCTAATACAGAACACATACCAACAAGTTGAACAAGTACAGGGTTATTAGCAAATATACCATCAAAGAAAATCTTTTTTAATTTCATATTAACCCTCCTACTTTCCAATTTCTTGTAATGCGTCTATAGCGCCATTCAATCCATTTAGAACAGCATTAACACTAATTGTTGTTCCAGTTATTGCTTGAATATCATTATCTGCATCAGGATGTAAATTTTTAACTAAATGTTCAGTAACTTTATTTCCAATAACGCTTTTAGCGTATTCTTCAGTTGTTACTCTACTTCCAAGTCCTGGTGTTTCACTATGTTTTAAAACTTTAAATCCAACTATCGTTTGATTTTCAGTATTTACAGCCATAAGCATTGAAATATCTCCACCATAACCATTTTTTCCTAAAGTCTTAAATACATAACCAACAGTTTTGTCTGATTTCTTCGCAACTTCTATTTTTTCAATATTTTTTATCTTTGTTTTAATTGCTTCAAGTTTTGCTTCATCAAGAGTTTCAAACTTATCTGCATCGGCAAAAACTTCTTTCAAAGCTGCCTCATATTGAGTCTTTTCTCTTTCTTTAATAACAGGAGAAGTAAAACTATTAGCAAATGCAAGAACAAAACCTGCAATTGCAGTAATTAAAAACAATCTTACAGTTAATTTAATAGATTCTTTCATTACTTTTTAACTCTCCCTTCTCCAAATACTTTAGGGACACAATATTTTTCTAGAAGTGGAGTAAATATATTCATAAATAGAATTGAATAACTTACACCTTCAGGTAAATTACCAAAGTTTCTAATAAGTGCAGTTATTATACCACAACCCATAGCGAAAAATATTTGAGCTTTTCTATTAACGGGAGCTGATACATAATCAGTAGCCATGAAGAATGCCCCTAATATAAGTCCACCCATTAAAACTTGAACCGGTAAATCAGCTATAGCTGTTCCTGTTAGAGCTAATACAACAGCAGTTGTAGATATAAATACAAGTGGAATTCTAAGTTGAATAACTCCTCTGTATAATAAATATGCAGCTCCAATTAATAAGCATATAGTTGAAACTTCACCGATACAACCTCCTCTTACACCAATGAATGCTTCAAGGAAATTAACTTGAGTTCCCTTTGATAAAGGAGTTGCAAAAGTTGTAGCATCCAATGAAGAGTAAGTTGATGAATTTATTAAATTTGAAATTCCTGAGTTAGGTGGTGCATAATTTGACATTGCAGTTGGGAATGATGCTAATAATGCAGCTCTTGCAGCAAGTGCAGGGTTCATAAAGTTCATTCCAAGTCCACCGTATAATTGTTTAACTATGATTATAGCAAACATACTTCCAAGTGCTATCATCCAATAAGGAATTGTAGCAGGAACGTTGAATGCTAAAAGCATACCAGTAATTACTGCAGAAAAATCATTTATAGTAATTGGTCTATGTGTTAATTTTTCGTAAACATATTCTGAACCAACAGCAAAAGCTACTGATACCAATGTTACCAATAAAGCTCTTAATCCAAAGAAGTAAATTCCAGCTAATAAAGTTGGTATTAAAGCTATAACAACATCTCTCATAACTGTACTTACAGTTGCTTCACTTCTTATGTGAGGAGATGAGCCAACAAATAATTTCATTTGAGGTTCTTCACTACCTCTACCTCTAGCAGGTCTTTCTCTTCTTTCACTTGCAGGCTTCTCTTCAGAATCTGCACTAGCTTCTGTTGATCTTTCTCTTTTTTCTCTAGCAGGACGTTCAGCTCTTTCTCTAGGTTCTCTAGGAGTTCTTTCACGTCTTTCTCTAGCAGGTCTTTCAGCACTTGCTTCTTCACCTGATTCTTTAGTTTCAGTTGTTTCAGAAGTTGTTGTTTCTTCCTCTGATGCAACTCTTGATCTTCTCTCCCTTACAGGTCTTTCAGATCTTTCTCTCGTCTCTCTAGGAGCTCTTTCTCTTCTTTCTCTTACTGGTCTTTCTGACTTTGTTTCTTTAGTTTCAGAAGCAGTTTCAACAGTTTCTGTATCAACCTCAGTTACTTCCTTTACTTCTTCCACATTTTCAGATACCACTTCATTTGTCTCAAGGTCCGTTCCATTTTCAGAAGGGACTTCAACTTTTAAATCTTTTTCGTCCATAGTACCCTCCTTATGCTCTAGTTCCTTTACCTTGTTTTCTAACTTCAGCTTTTCCAAGTCTGATAGTTTCAACTAAAGGTCTGTTTGACGGACAAATATATGAGCAAGAACCACATTCAATACAATCCATTAAATGTAGTTTTTCCGCTTCTTCAACTTTGTTTTTCAAAGTATATAGCTGTAAATATAAAGGCTGTAAGTACACAGGACAAATATCAACGCATCTACCGCATCTAATACAAGGACTTACAGCTTTAGGGGCGCTCTCTTCTTGAGTCATGAAAAGCAATCCACCCATAGCTTTAGCTGTAGCTACATTTGGAGTATATTGTGTTTCACCCATCATAGGTCCTCCTGAAATTATCTTTCCAGGTTCACTAGCATATCCCCCAATATATTCTACAACATCAGAAACTTTAGATCCTACTCTAACCATAACATTTTGCGGTTCTTTAAGTGCATGTCCAGTCATTGTAACCAATTTTTCATATAATGGCTTACCATGAAGAACTGCATCAGTAATAGCAATAGCAGTATTTGCATTTATTACTCTAATTCCAACCGCAGAAGTTGATGCTCCAGAAGGAACAACTATTCCTGTTGTAGCTTGGATAAGTCTCTTTTGATCTCCTTGAGGATATTTTGTCTTTACGACACTTACAGTTACCTCAGGATAAGACTTAGCAGCTTCTTTTAACTTATCAATAGCAAGAGGCTTATTATCTTCAATACCTAAAATACCTTTTTTAGCACCCATTGCCTTCATTGCAAGTAAAAGTCCCATAACAACTTTATCTGGATATAATTCCATCATAAGTTGGTCGCTTGTTAAATATGGCTCACATTCAGCGCAGTTTATTATTATGTAGTCTGTAATTTGTCCTTCTCTCGCTGTTAACTTAACATGAGTAGGAAATCCTGCACCACCAAGGCCGACAATTCCGGCTTCTTTAATGGCATCTATTATGTCTGTCGCGCTTACTTCGTCAATTGTTAAATTTTTTTCTTCATATCCTAATTCGTCTAAACCATCATTTTCGATAGTTACTCCTTGACACACAACTCCAGTAGCTGTCATAATCTCGTCAATAGACTTAACCTTACCGCTAACACTTGAATGAACATTAGCAGAAATAAAAGCTGAGGCTTCTCCAATTTTTTGTCCAACTTTTACTAAATCATTCTTACTAACCAAACAAGTAGCTGGTGCTCCTGAGTGTTGTGATAGAGGTATTGTTACTACCTTTGGTACAAAACCAAAATTAATAGGTTTTGAATTAGTTAACTCTTTAAAGTCATGGATATGCTTTCCACCTTTAAAAGTGTTCACACTCACTTTACTCACCTCTTTTTAGTATCACAAGTTTTTAATTTTTTAATAAATAAAATTAATAATAACAAAGATCATTTATATACAAAAATATTTTTAAAAACTTGTATTCATAATTATTTTACACCATTTTTATTTCAATGTCAATTTAAAATCGGGCAGTAAAGTGACAAAAATATACAAAAATTAGTACTTTTTTATGGTTTTCAATAAAAAATATTTATTGATCTTTTTTGTTAAAAATAAACACATTAAAATGTTTAAGTATTAATATATTGACAAAAAAATATATTTGATATAATATACGTATAGATAAAAGTATTTCAATTTCTTAAAGTAAGATGTTTTTAAAGGGATTAAAGAAATTTTTATTTCTAATGATTTATGTAAGGAGAATATTATGGATGAACTAATGTTTGTATTCAAATGGATATTAATGATACCTGTTATATGGGGGGGTAATGTTTATATCTATATTTGTTCATGAGATAGGACATTTGCTAATGTATCTTCTATTTTATCGTGAGAATAAATGGAGAATAGAGATTGGTGCAAAAGGAAAAAAATTATTTGAAATTGGAAGATTTACTATTTATTTAAATATGTTTATAGGATATATTTATTATGATTATAAAAAATATAATAAACTTAATTCAATTATGACTACTGCTGGAGGACCTTTGGCAACTTTACTTTTAATAATATTCATACTGGGATACATTTTTAAGGCTAATCCTGATAAAAATGGTTTATTGTATTGGAATTTGTGCTTTATGTTTTATTATAATCTAGCTTTATTTATAACTGCAATAATTCCTATAAATACTAAGAATTATACAAGTGATGGATGGAGAATTATAGATGATTTAAAAGGAGATTATTAATAAAATAAAAATATAGTTTTTAAAGTAATTAATAAAGATAAAAAATGCAAGAATAAGTTCTTGCATTTTTTTATTTAAACTACCTTTAAAAATTGTTTAGTTCTTTCATTTTTAGGATTTGTAAAAATATCAGATGGTTTCCCTTCTTCTGCTATATTTCCTTCATCCATAAAAATAATTCTATCTGCAACATTTTTGGCAAACTCTATTTCATGAGTTACTATAATCATAGTAATTTTCATTTCAGCTAGAGCTTTTATTGTATTTAACACTTCATCAACAAGTTCAGGGTCCAACGAGGATGTTGGTTCGTCAAATAATATTATATCTGGATTTACAGCAAGAGCTCTTGCAATACCAACTCTCTGTTGTTGTCCACCCGATAGCCTTGAAGGATATTCATCTTTTTTATCAATCATACCAACTTTTTTCAAAAACATTTCAGCGGTTTTTATCGATTGAGCTTTTTCTTTTTTTTGAACAAAATGTAATGCTTCTGTTAAATTTTCAATTACAGTTTTATTTTTAAAAAGATTATATTGTTGAAAAACCATACATGAATGTTTCCTTAAATTAAGAATATCTTTTTTCCCCATATCTGAAACATTATATTTTGTTCCTTCAATCTCAATAATTCCACTATCCGGTTTTTCCAAAAAGTTTATACATCTCAGTAATGTTGATTTGCCAGTTCCAGATGGTCCTAATATTGCGATAACTTCACCTTTAGAAACTTCAAAGGAAATATCTTTTAAAACTTTTAATTCACCAAAACTTTTATTTAGGTTTGAAATTTTAAGCATAATTACCTCCTTTAATAAGCTCTATTAAGTTTATTTTCAATAATTTTTTGAACTCTTACAAGCAAAATTACTATTATCCAATATATAATAAGTGCAGCCATATATGATTCCATTACTCTATAATTTTTACTTGCCAATAATTTAGCTTGAGCCATTATTTCTACAACACCAATAGTAAATCCAAGAGAAGTTCCTTTCATCGTTCCGATAAAAGAATTAGACAAACTAGGTAAAGCAACTCTAAAAGCTTGAGGAATAACAACCCTTCTGAAAACTTCTAACTCTGTCATCCCAATAACAAGTCCAGCTTCACGCTGTCCTTTATCAACAGAATTTAACGCTCCTCTAATACTCTCAGCCATAAAAGATGATTCATTCATAGCCAAAACCAAAATTATTGATACAGTTGGAGAAGCATTTTTAAGAAAAGGAATCAAAGGAGTTACTGCAAAGTAAAAGAAGAACAATTGAGATATCATAGGCGTGCTTCTAAAAAAAGAAATATATACCTTTGCAAAACTATTTAAAACAGGAATTTTATACTTTTCTATTAAATTTAGTAACAACGCTAATAACAGCGCCAAAGAAAAGGCTATTAATGTTATAAATAATGTAATCCAAACAAATTTAAACAAACTAGGAAAAGACTCAAAAAATATATCTGGTCTAAAATTCATACTAACACCCTTTATCTATTTTTTTAATTTATTTCTTTCTGATAAGTCAACTCCAAATTTATCCATATATATTTTCTTTAAAGTTCCATCTTCTTTCATTGATTTTAAGGCTTTATTAAATTTCTCTATGAGCTCCTTATCTGCATCTTTTCTAAAAGGAAATGCATTTTCTTCTTCATATACAGGTTCGCCAACTTGTTTTACCGCTAATCCACTTTCTTTTTTCATCATGTCAAAAACAGATACAGGATACAAACATGCGTCCGCCTTGTTTTGTGCTACTAGCTCTCTTCCATTAACTTCACTTACTAAAACTTTAATTTCATTATTAGGATCATTTTTAGCCTTATACTCTTCTATATTATCTAACTCAGCTCCAGCTGGTTGACAAACAAAAGTCTTTCCTTTTAAATCTTCTAACTTATTTATACTATTATCACTTTCTCTTACAAGTAATTTATAAGGATTGAATGCATAAAATTCAGAAAATATATATTTTTCTTTTCTTTTATTAGTAACTGTAATTTGTTGTGCTACAGTATCTACTTTTCCTGAATCTAAAAGTCCAAACATTCCTTCAAAACTCGCCAAATGAAACTCAACTTTATAATCTCCCATTCTTTTAGCAACTTCATTAAGTACGTCAACATCAATTCCGACAATCTTATCTCCATCTTTATAACACCATGGCTTATGGTCCGCAGCTACTCCAACTTTTAAAATTTTTGTCTCAGTTTTTTTAGTTTCATTAACCTTAGTATTCTTCGCAGAACAACCTGATAAAAACATCATCCCCATAACAAAAAGAGCTAAAACTTTCTTAAATTTCATAATCAACATCTCCTTATAATTTTTTTAGGTTAATTAAGGTAACCTATGAACCTTTTAACGAAAAAAATTAAAATTAATCAATAATAACTTAAGTTTAAAATATAATTATATTAAATTTTTATAATTATATTAAATTTTTATAATTATAATGTAATTATATATTTTCTTAACTTTATTAAATTTATTTTTATGTATTTTTCGTTGAATTTATTATATCATAATTACACTATTTTTTATATAATTTAGTTATTAAAATTTCTTATAGATATTATTAATAATACTTTTATGTTTGTGTATATCAAAACTGTAATTAATCATAAAAAAACTCCGTTAGTTTGTCTAACGGAGTTGGTGCAGAAAAAGGGACTCGAACCCTCACAAGCTGTGCTTACTACCCCCTCAAGATAGCGTGTCTACCAGTTCCACCATTTCTACATATACAGACTTAATCGTCCGTTTTATTAACTTAATCTATTTGGGAATACCTTACATTCCATTTTTTTAGCAGATGGGCAGGCAGCACATCCGCCTAAAGCAGTTTCTCTTAATGTTTCAGGAAGTGCATTTCCAACTTCATACATTGCTTGAACTACTTCATCAAAAGGTACAATACATTCAACACCCGCAAGTGCAATATCACTTGCAACTAAAGCATTAATTGTTCCTGACCCATTTCTTAATGCACATGGGAATTCCACAAGTCCTGCAACAGGGTCGCACACCAATCCCAATACCATAAGCATCGCAAAAGATGCCGCTATTAAAGATTGTTCTGGTGTTCCTCCATGTAATTCAACTATTGCAGCAGCACTCATTGCAGTAGCCGCTCCACATTCTGCTTGACAACCACCCTCAGCTCCAGAAATAGTTGCATTTGTTGCAATAATTCTTCCAACAGTTCCAGAAACTAAAAGCGCCATTAGCATTTGATCATCAGTATAATTAAATTCTTCTTGTATCCAAGAAAGACTTCCCGGTAAAATTCCAGCTCCCCCTGCAGTAGGTGCAGCTACAATCTTTCCCATACCTGCATTTACTTCTGATGTTGAAAAACCTCTAGCAATTGCAGTTACCATAGACTCTCCTAAAATGCTTTTTCCACTTTGTGCATGTCTTAATATTTTCTTAGCATTTCCACCAGTTATTTTAAATGGATTGATTTTATCATTAGTAATAACATCAGATGCAGATGCTTTCATAACTTCATAAGTTTCTCTAAGCATCTCCATAAGTTGTTCTTCTGTTATATCCATTTCTTCTAATTGGTATTCTAATGCAACTTCACTAATTTTCTTATTTTTCTCTTTACATAATCTTAATAATTGTGCTCCTGAAGAAATCATATAACCTCCTATAATGGTTTTAAAATCATACATTCTAACATATCTGGTAATTTACTTATTCTATAAACAGCCATTTCATCAATTCCACCATCAATTTCCATGATAGCTGAAGCAACTCCGTCTTCTCTATTCATAATTAAACTACCGATATTTATCTTGTTTTCAGCTAAAATTGTACTTACTTGTGCAATCATTCCATATCTATCATTATATTTAAGGATTATAGTATTATACAATCCTCCAAATTTAACTTCAACACCATTTATATTTGTAATTTCGATTGCTCCACCACCAATTGATGAACCAATTACATAGAAACTTTCTCCATTTTGGTCAATGAATTCAGTTTTAACAGTATTAGGATGAGCATATAACAAATCCATTGGAACAAAAGAAAAATCTATTCCTCTACCTTTTGCAATATTTAAAGCATCTCTAATTCTTTCATCATCAGTATCATACCCTAAAATTCCACCTACTAAAGCTCTGTCAGTACCATGACCTTGGTATGTGTTTTTAAAACTACCATGTAAATGAAAAATTACTTTCTTTATATCTCTTGCATAGATTATTTTAGCAATACGTCCAAGTCTACAAGCTCCTGCAGTGTGAGAACTTGATGGTCCAATCATTATTGGCCCTATAACATCAAAAAGTCCATAGTTTTTCATTATTTTTTCACTACTCCTTCAAAATTATTAAACAAATCACCTTGTTTATAATTATTTTTTTCCATTTTTTCTAAAATTTCATCTCTAATTTTCCACCAACTCGTATTCCAATTACAGAAAAGACTATTTTCTTCTGGTACACGACCAAGCAATCTTTGTAACACTATATTTTTATCTAGATTTCTCAAAAAAGCTATAACTAAATCAATGAACTTTTCCTTCGTTATCAACTCAATTTCTCCTTTTGAGTACATTTCTCCTAAAACTGTATTTTTAACAATATATAGCGAATGTAATTTAACCTCTTCAACATTTAAAGCAGATAAAATCTTTGCAGATTCAACCATATCTATCTCATCATCCCAAGGCAATCCAACAATAATATGTGTACAAACTCTAAATCCAAATTTATGAATTAAATTGACTGCATTTATAAATTCAGCCAATGTATGTCCTCTGTTAAGTTTAATTAAAGTTCTATAATTTACAGTTTGTAATCCAAGTTCAAAGTCAATTTCTAAATTTCTGCCATTTTGAAATTCTTTCAAAAATAATAATTGTTCTTCCAAAATACAATCCGGCCTTGTTGATAAAGAAATACCAATTATATCATCATCAACAATACTATCTTCTATCATCTTTTTAAAATCGTCCATTCCAAGATAAGTATTTGTGAAATTTTGAAAATACACAATAAATTTTTTCGCATTATATTTTTTAGAAATATATTCTTTATTTCTCAAAACTTGATCTTTAACAGACATAGAAACATGGCAATTTTCAAAAGAACCACCTTCTTCTCCACAGAAAATACAACCTCCTGTAGCGATATTTCCATCTCTATTAGGACAGCTCAAATTTAATTTAACAGGTAACTTATAAACTTTTTCTCCATAAATATCTCTTAGATATTTTGAATACGTTCTGTAAAAATCTTCCTCTAACATTATAGTTCCTTCAACGCTTCTAAAACTTTTAAAGCATGATCTTTTGCTTTTACATTTCTAAATTCTTTTAGAATATTTCCTTTATCATCCAAAATAAAAGTGGATCTAACAGTTCCCATATATTCTTTACCATATAATCTTTTCATTTTCCAAACATCAAAATGTTCTTGAATTGATAAATCTTCATCAGAAACTAATTCCACAGTTAAATTGTGTTTTTCTATAAATTTTTTGTGGCTTACAAGAGAATCCTTGCTAACCCCAATAATAACTGCATTCAACTTTTCAAACTCATCTTTAAGTTCGCTAAATTGAATTGCTTCCAAAGTACATCCTGAAGTATTGTCCTTTGGATAAAAATATAATACTATTTTCTTTCCTTTATACTTATCTAAAGAAAATTCACCATTTATTCCATTAAATTTTAAATTACAAGCCATATTATTCTCCTATAATATCTTTAAATATTTTCTTCAATTCAAAATATACCCCATCTTCATTGTTTGTAAATTCGGTTATATTATTTGTTAAAGATTTTAACTCTTCAATACCATTTTTCATCGCAAAACCCATACCTGAGTTTTTAACCATTGACTTATCATTAAATTCGTCACCAAAAGATACAACTTCTGAAAGACTAATATTCTTGCTCTTAAGGTAGTTAGTTATAGCAATCCATTTATCTGCTTTTTTAGATTGAAATTCCAAAACTTTTTTTCCATTTGGAACAAAATACATATTTTTAACTAAATCTTCTTCATCTTTGAAATACTCAAAAAACTCATCAATTCTTTCTTCTTTATCTAAAAAAGCAATACATAAAACAGTTTCTAAAGATTCTACATCAATTTGACTAAAATATCTTACACTATCAACAGCAATTTTTTTATCAACAATATTTTCTTCGAAATGACTCTTCTTTGGTTGTCCATCTTTTATAGCTAAATGATAACCATCAACAAAAGAGTCTACATAAATATATGGATTCATTCCACATTCTAATGCTTTATTATAAATTTCTAAAAACTTACTATTACTTACATATTCAACATTTACTAATTTATTAGATTCCTTAAATCTGCTCATAGCTCCATTATTCGCACATACCATTATATCTCTTTTTAAAGGTCTCAAAAAATCTGAAACCATATAAAAATGTCTTCCAGTAGCAATTATAACCTCTATACCATTTTCAATCAAATTGTCTAACAATAAAAAACTTCTATCAGATATTTTTTTCTCATCATCCAATAGAGTTCCATCTAAATCTAAACAAACCGCCTTAAACATAAATCCCCTCTTTCAAAAAAATAAAGTGCCGATAACGGCACTTTATAGAATTATTATTATTCTTCGTCTTCTTCAACTAAAGCATCAAATGCGTCAGAAACCTTATTGAATTCTTCATCATCTTCGATTTCTTCTACTTCATATTCTCCGTCTTCTTTTTCTATATATTTGCAAAGTAAGATACTTCCATCTTCTTGACTTTGAAGTGCCATATATTCTTTTTCTTCCACTTCAAAAACTCCGATAACTTCAAAAGTTTCTTCTTTTCCGTCTTCGTTTTCAAAAACTAATAATTCAGCTTCTAATTCTTCTTCGCAACCACATCCGCAGCCACATCCACAGCCTTTGTTTTCTTCCATTTTTATGCCCTCCTTAAAATTTTAAAAATCTTAGATTTTTAAACTCATAAAAGATATTTATCACAAATTATGAAATACATATCTATATTAATAATACCACATTTTAATAAAAAAACATAGCTTTTTTATAAAAAATTTTTTAATTAATATTTTTCTAATTTTATATTTCCTGCTTTTGATTTCAATCTAATCTTTACTGTCTTAGATTCTTCTCTATTTTTATTGAAATCTTTATCTATATATATATTTCCTACATCTGAATCTAAATCCACATCATAATTTACATTTTCATCATAAAGCAATGAACAATTTACATTTCCGGCGTTATTTTCAACTTCTAGTAATTCATTTATTTCAACATTAGAAAACGAAACATTTCCAGCTTTTTTATCTACTTTACATGAATTAAATTTAGAATCTTCCACATATAGATTGCCCGCTTTATTCACTGATCTAAAATGATTTGAATTATTAACTTTATTCAAATCAATATTACCTGCTAAATTTGTTAATTCAATATTCTCTGAATTTATATTCTTTAATTCACAGTTACCAGCATTTTGACTAATTTTTATATTTTTAATATTAACATCTGAGATTGTCACTTTACTACTAAAACTATTAAAATCAAAGTTTTCTAATTCAGGTTCAGAAAGATATAAAACAAAAGATTTATTACTTATCTCATCATTGAATAGAAGATTTTTATAGAAATTTAAATTAATAATTATGCTAAAAGAAAATTTACTATCTTCTTCTAAATCTTCTATTAATAGCTTTCCTTCATTATTTGTTATTTTGAAGTCTTCTTTATTTTCAGAAAAATATTCAATATAGTTTTTTCCATTTTCAGACTTTTTAATTTTAAAATTTGATTTTGTAAATTTTACTTCTGTAGAAGTAATTGTATCTAATTCTATAGTGTATTTATTAGTACTGTTACCTAATCTATAACTATCTATATCGGTATCTTTTAAATACTCTAAACCCCCATTTTGAATTCCTAATAAAAACAAAACAAATCCTAAAATTAACATTATTATAGAAGTTTTTAATACTTTATTATTCATGCTTTTTACCTCTTCTTCTTGAAATATATGAAACAGTTTCTTTACATAAATTAGTTAAAAAACTAACAACATATTTACCAGCTAAATATAACAATCCATTAAGCCCTAATATAATTAATCCGCACCCAAGAAGAAACATTCCTCCTGGAATAGATAAAAGAAATATTGTAAATATTCCTGTAATAAGGAACTTAAAACTAAAAAACATGCCAACTAAAGAAAGAGCAAATAACACAAAAATTATAGAAAGACAAATCATAAAAAAAGATAAAATTATACTAATCACAACAATTGTAGCTGGTATTCCAAATGGAGCAGCTAATATACAAAGTATGGCAATCAAAAAAGTTCTTAGTAGTTTATTTTCTCCAAAATTAAAAAGTTTGTTTTTTCCTTCGTTTTTACCTTTATTTTCATTTAACAACTTCGATAGAATTTCACTTGCAGCAGTACTTGGAGAACCCAATTCTCTTATTAAATCTTGTTCACCTTCAATTCCAACTTCTTCAAAATATTCTTCAAAATAATTCATAGTATCATCATAGTCTTTTTTAGGTAATCTCTTCAAATATTTTGATAGTTCTTTAAGATATTCTTCTCTATTCATTGAACACTCCTCCTATAATTATTTTGTCAACTTCATCTCTATACTCTATCCACTCAGATTTTAAAAATCTAAGCTGAGTTTTTCCACTGGATGTAATTCTATAATACTTTCTTTTTCTTCCATTAAATTCTCCATCATAAGTTGTTAAAAACTCATTTTGTTCCATCTTTTTTAAAATTGGATAAAGAGTTGATTCTTTTATATCTGAAATTTTTTTTACACTCTGACTAATTTCATATCCATAGGAATCTTTAATATCTAAAATTGATAGAATTAAACACTCAATCAATAACGCCGAAATTGGATAATACATATTTCACCTCTATATAAATTTACAATATATAAATTTTTAATATATAAAATTTTTATATATTAATATTAGCACAAAAAATTTCTTTTGTAAATAGAATTTTTTAAAAATTTTTTAATTTGCATTTTTTCAATTGATAATGTTAAAATTATAATATTTTTTACAATTTTATCCACAAAACTTAAAGTTATTCACTATTTTTATAAAAGTTATCCACAAAATAAAGGGCAAAATATCCACTTATCCACAAGTTATTCAACTTATCCACAATTTTACATATGGGTATTTACTTTTTTTATTATCATTTAGTCAATCATAATAATGATGTTAAGCGATAAATTTGCTCCTGTAAAAAACACGTCAATAGCATAAAAATAGCGCAATTGTGTGATAATTTTGTATTATAGCATAAATTATTAGGAGGTTTTTTATACAAAAATAACCCCTCACCTCAACGATGCTTTGCATCAGGTGGATATCCAAGAATCTTGTTACATTGCAATAAAAAAGTTTATCAACATAAATTGATAAACTTCCTTTTTTAATATTAACTTTTTATAAAATTATTTTTTATTTTTAAATAATTCTAAATAAAGAGTGTAAGCAGTATATCCAAAAACTGCAACTGCTCCAAGGTAAACTAAAACTGTTAAATATAACATAAAAGTTGAAGCCTTAGAAAATGCACCTTTTAAGAAGAAATTTCCGATTTCTGTTACTAAAAGTCCACAAATGAAATATAAATTCTTTTTAGTATTTAAGAAATCACATCTCTTATCAAGAATTGTAGTTTTGTAATAGATAACTGCTAATAAAATTAATGATAAAAAGATTAAAACATGTGCAAAGTCTCTAAGATTAGCAACAGTTTTTAAAGATTCTAACTTAGACATAGTTTTTGTTAAATTTGCTACAACATTTTGTCCGTTTGAAGATGAGTTATTAAAACTACCAAAGCTTATAAGTTTAATAATCATATAAAGTAAATTTAATGAAAATACGGCTGAAAATCCACAAATAATATAATCTAATAAGTTCTTTTTAGAAATAATTTCATCAAATTTTGCTTTAACGTCAACATGATCATTTGAACAGCTTTTGCATTCAGCCTTAGCTTCTTCAACTTTTTCTTCAACAACTTCTTTAGCTTGTTCTACTTTTTCTTCAATTTTTTCTTTAACTTTAGATTCTTCAGCCTTAGCTTCTTCAACTTTTTCTTGAACAGCTTCTTTAACTTGTTCTACTTTTTCTTCAACAACTTCTTTAGCTAATTCCACTTTTTCTTCAGCAACTTCTTTAGCTGATTCCACTTTTTCTTCTACTTTATCAACTTCTAATCCTTCTTTTTCTAAATTATCCATGATATCCCCCTTTAAATATATTATATAATAATTTAACAATTATATTATACTTTTTTATTATACTATTACATAAAGACTTTTTCAAGTAATTTTTATATAATATTATAGAAATTTAATAAAAAAAGCTGTTGCAAGTCGCAACAGCTTTTTATTATGCTTGTTTAGCTATTATATCCTTAACTTTCATAAGTCTTGTAATAGTAGCTCTTTCGTTTTCATCTAATTTCATTCTAATGAATTTAATTGTTTCTTCAAGATCTGGAATTGTTCTATACTCAAGAGCATTTACTCTTCTACGAGTTTTTTCAATTTCATCTGCCATAAGATGACAAGCTTTTTCAACTTCTGCAAGTTCTAAAAGCATGTCCATTACTGAATGTAGTTCTAAAATAGCATCATCAAGTTCAGAAGATGTTTGAGCATAACCATAAGGAAAAATTGCTCCACTTGTTTCTGTTCTATCAAATTCCATTTTAGGAATATTTACACTCATTACATTCTTTGTTTCAATGGCAACAGATACTTGTTCTTTCGGAAAGGCCACAGCTTGTTCCAAAAACTCGGGACTCATAACAGCACTGGCTAAAAGAAAAGATTTAAATGAATTTGAAAGTTCTTTTTCAACTTCAAGACGAAGTTTTTTGTTTTTTCTAATCATTTCTATAAATCTTCTCATAAGTTCGTCTTGCTTATCTTTAAGAAGTTTATGACCTCTTTTAGCAGTTACAAGTCTTCCTTTAAGATTTGAAAGAGCCATACGTGTAGGATTTACATTTAGCTTTGCCATCTATATCTCCCCTTTATTCTGTCTTTCCTAAATATTTATCAATATATTCCTCTCTAATTCTCTTAAGTTCTGTTCTTGGAACTATACTTAATAATTCCCAACCTAAGTTTAAAGTTTCTTCTATAGTTCTATTTGTTTCGTATCCTTGGTCAACATATCTCTTATCAAAAGCGTCTGCAAATTTTGCAAATGCTTTATCTGCTTCTGATAATGCTGATTCACCTAAGATTACTGCTAATTCACGAGCTTCTCTACCAGATGCATATCCAGCATAGATTTGGTTCATTGTATCAGCATGATCTTCTCTTGTCTTTCCTTTACCAATACCTTTATCTTTAAGTCTTGATAATGATGGAATTACAAAGATTGGTGGTTGAATACCTTGTTTGTATAATTCTCTTGAAAGAATAATTTGTCCTTCAGTGATATATCCTGTAAGGTCAGGAATTGGGTGAGTAATATCATCTTCAGGCATTGTTAAAATAGGAATTTGTGTAATTGATCCTGGTCTTCCTTTAAGTCTTCCAGCTCTTTCATAAATTGTTGAAAGGTCAGTATATAGGTAACCTGGATATCCACGACGTCCTGGAACTTCTTTTCTGGCTGCAGAAACTTCACGAAGTGCTTCAGCATAATTTGTAAGGTCAGTTAAGATTACCAAAACATGCATTCCTTTTTCAAATGCTAAATATTCTGCACAAGTAAGAGCCATACGAGGAGTTGCAATTCTTTCGATTGCAGGGTCATTAGCAAGGTTAATAAATAGAACAGCTCTATCTATCGCACCAGTTTTTGTAAAGTCATCAATAAAGAATTGAGCTTCTTCAAAAGTGATACCCATTGCCCCGAATACTACGGCAAATTTTTCTCCACCACCAAGTACTCTTGCTTGTCTAGCAATTTGTGCTGCTACATTGTTATGAGGAAGACCTGAACCTGAGAAAATAGGTAACTTTTGTCCTCTAACTAATGTATTAAGTCCATCTATTGTAGAAATACCTGTTTGAATAAATTCTGAAGGATAGTCTCTTGATACAGGGTTAATTGGAGAGCCGTTAATATCAATCTTCATTTCAGGAATAATCTTAGGTCCTTTATCAATAGGATTACCAAGTCCGTCAAAGATTCTACCAATCATATCTTCAGAAACGCCAAGTTCAAGTGGATGACCTAAAAATCTACAAGTTGTATCTCTTAGGTTAATTCCTGATGAGCCTTCAAACAATTGAACCATTGCTTTATCGCCATTAATTTCAAGAACTTTTCCTCTTCTCTTTTCTCCGTTTTGAAGTCTAACTTCAACTAACTCTTCGTACTTAACTCCTTCGACACCTTCAACAACCATCAAAGGTCCTACTACTTCTTTTACTGTCTTATACTCTTTAAGCATTAGAGTTACCTCCTTCGCTTATTAATTTTTCAATATCAGCTTTAACTGTTTCAAATAATGTGTCAAATTTTTCTAATTCATTTTCAGAAATATTTTTACTTCTTGTTATTCCTTCACGAGAATTAATCTTCAAAATTTCATCAAGATAAACACCTGAATTTAAAGCTTTTTTAGCTTCTTCATAGAATCCTAAAATAACTTCTAACATTTTGAATTGTTTTGGAAGTGAACAATAAGTATCAACTTCATGGAAAGCATTTTGTTGTAAGAAATCTTCTCTTAAAGACTTAGCAACTTCAAGCTTTAATTGATCCGCTTCTGAAAGTGAATCTCTACCTACAAGACGTACAACTTCTTGTAAATTAGATTCTTCTTGTAAAAGTGCCATTGATTGAATTCTATGTTCTGAGAATTTTTTATTTATATTTTCATCCATAAATCTATCCATTTTATGTTGATATAATGAATAAGAGTTCAACCAGTTAATAGCTGGGAAATGTCTTCTGTAAGACAATGCATAGTCAAGTCCCCAGAATACTTTTACAATTCTAAGTGTGGCTTGTGAAACTGGTTCAGAGATATCTCCACCTGGAGGAGAAACGGCTCCGATTACAGTTAAAGCACCTTCTCTATCTTCACCTAAACATTTAACAAATCCAGCTCTTTCATAAAAGTCTGCAACTCTTGATGCAAGATATGCAGGATAACCTTCGTCACCAGGCATTTCTTCAAGACGACCAGACATTTCACGAAGTGCTTCTGCCCAACGAGATGTTGAGTCAGCCATAAGTGCTACTGAATATCCCATATCTCTAAAGTATTCCCCAATAGTAATACCTGTATATATAGAAGCTTCACGAGCAGCTACTGGCATGTTAGAAGTATTTGCTATAAGAACTGTTCTTTTCATAAGTGATTCGCCAGTCTTAGGGTCAATAATTTCTGGGAATTCCATAAGAACGTCAGTCATTTCGTTTCCACGTTCTCCACAACCTACATAAACAACAATTTCTGCATCTGCCCATTTAGCAAGTTGGTGTTGAACAACTGTTTTTCCTGAACCGAAAGGTCCTGGAATAGCAGCAGCTCCACCCTTTGCAACTGGGAAGAAAGTATCTATAATTCTTTGACCTGTTACAAGAGGTCTAACTGGATCTAATTTTCTTGAATATGGACGTCCACGACGAACTGGCCATTTTTGAATCATATTTAATTCTTTAATTCCATTTTCAGTTTCAATTTTGCAGATAATTTCATCAACAGTATGTTCTCCTGAATTAATTTCTACAATTTTACCACTTACTGATGGTGGAACCATAATCTTGTGAGAAACAACAGATGTTTCTTGTACTGTACCGATTACATTTCCTTCTGAAACTTCATCTCCAACATTTACTGCTGGTACGAAATCCCATTTCTTTTCTCTATTTAATGGTAATACGCTTACACCTCTTAAAAGAAAATCTCCTGCTTTTGCTTGAAGAGCTTCAAGAGGTCTTTGAATACCGTCGAACATTTGTTCTATCATTCCAGGTCCAAGTTCAATAGAAAGTGGACTACCTGTTGATACTACAACATCTCCAGGTCCTATACCAGTTGTTTCTTCATAAACTTGGATTGAGGCTTTGTCGCCTCTCATTTCTATAATTTCTCCAATGAGCTTATTATCAGAAACTTCAACAACATCATATACGTTCGCATCTTCCATTCCTTCTGCAACTACAAGAGGTCCGGAAACTTTAATAACTTTACCGACTTTCAATATAAGCCCTCGCTTTCTATAATATATTTGATCCAACAGCTTTTTCAACATTCTTGTTGATATTATCTAAGCCTATATTCAAACTACCTCTGTTGCTAGGTATTAAAATTACTGCTGGAATAACTTCATTGTTATATCTTTGAATAGTTTCTGGAATTTCTTGTGCTAATTGTTCAGTAACAAAAATAATTCCATATTCTTCTTTTGCTAGTTTGTCAATAATTCTTCTGGCTTCATTACCTTCGATTGCAGTAAATACATGAACTCCAAGAGCTCTAAAGGCAAGAACTGAATCCTTATCGCCAATTACAGCTATCTTATACATAAACTTCACGCAACCTTTCCTTAATAAAATCAGCAGACAATCCATTGACTTTTCCTACTAAAATAAGTCTTAAATTCTTAATTTCCAATTCTTTAGCAAAAAGGAAACTAAAAATAACTTCTGCTCCATAATGGATGGATTTAGCTTTTCTTACAATTTCAACTAAATAGTCATCCATACTTTTTTCAAAACTATTAAGAGAATTAGTATTTTTATACTCTTCAACGATTTTAGAAAGAACTCTACCAATTTTATATGCTTTTAACTTAACAGGTAAAATTTCTATATCTTCATAGAACATATCTAAAATCTTATCAGTCTCAACATCTCCACCTTTAATTAAAACTTTTTCTAAAGTTTCCTTTACTTGATTTTGTTTTCTACATCTTATGAAAGTTCTAAGATTTATAAAATCAATCATAGCTTTAAAATATTCTGTAATCATTTCAAGTTTAAATCCTTCAGCTAAACTTAAAACTTTTTCAAAATATTTTTTATCTATAAAGATATCAATGTCTTGAGGATCTTTAGTAGTTTCAAAGAAATCTAAACATTCCTTAAAATCTTTTGATAATCCCTCATCATTTTTTAAAGCTAATTCTCTAAATGCTTCAATTTCATTTCCATCTAACATACAATACATGGAGTCAAATTTTTCTTTTAAAATATTTTCTTTTACCAAAACTTTTAAGTTATGATAATCATATTTACAAGAAAGAATTTCAACTAAGGACTTCTCTGGAGAAATTTCCATTGCCTCTTTGTATGTCTTATTCAAAACTTCTGATAAAACCTGTTCATAATTCTCTGGTCTATCTAGTTTTGAAAGTTCGCTTGAATAAGAAGTTTCATTTAGCAACTTAATTGCATCTTCAAGATTTTTTGCATCTGCAAGTCTTTGAAGTTGTTGTTTAGTAAGGAGTTTTTTCTCAGCATGACGAATTCTAACACTTGATTGGATAAAATTTTCTCTATCCATAATACACCTCCTATTAACTAAATAACTTTTCTGCTACTTCTTGTTCCAAGTCTTCCTTTACTAAATCTATTAAACTTGAAAATTCGTTATTTAAAATTATTTTTCCATTTCTTAGTGAAAATCCACTTTCAACAGTATCTTCTGAAACCTTAATTCCAAATAATTTTTCTCCTGCAAGTTTCTTTTCGCCTTCTGTAAGAATAATTTCACTATCTTCTTTAACTTCTAATTTCTTTAGAGAATTTTCTACAAAACTTAAATAATCTTCATGATTTAATGTTTTTAATTTTTCTTTAGTCAATTCAAAAACTTTATTTATCATTTCTTGTTTTGCAACCAAAACCATATCTCTTGCTGTTAAACTTGAGTTTGAAATTATTCTATCTTTAGATTGTGCGCCCTCTACTTTTGCTTTTTCAACTATCTTGTCAGCCTTTTTTTGAGCTTCACTTTCTGTTTTTCCAACAAGATCTGCAACTTCACTTTTAGCATCTTCTACTATTTTTTTTGATTCATTTTCAGCATCTTGAAGGATTTCATCTATTATATTGTCCAAATTAGACATTCAATCACATCCTTTTTATTTTATTTAATGCTTTTTATTTGAATGCAACGCTTGAAAGTAGTAAGAATGACATTGCAAATGCTAAGATTGCGTAAGTTTCAACCATTACTGCAAGGATAATACCTTTTGTTTGATGTTCTTCGTTTTTAGCTAAGATATTAATACCTGCAACAGCTACTCTTGCTTGATAATAAGCTGATTTTAATCCAACGATACCAACTGGTAATGAAACCATAACATAGTATAAACCTTCAACTAAGCTCATATCTACTCTTAATTTAAACATTATGAAAAGTCCAATTACAAATCCGTAAAGTCCTTGTGTACCTGGTAATAATTGTAATACCATTGCTTTACCAAATTTTTCTGGTTCATCAATAACTAATCCTGCAGCAGCTTCCCCTGCCATTTGAACACCTCTTGCAGATCCAATACCTGCTAATAATACAGCTAGTGCTGCTCCTAATATACCAAATACAACTCCACCATTTTGTGCTAATACAGCCATAAAATCTTTCATAACAAAATCTCCTTTTCGTTTGTTTTTTTATTTTTTATTTTAGAATTATTTTACTTCTATATATTTGTTTTCACTTCTAAATTTCTTGAACGCCTTTCCGCCACCTTCATAGAATTTACTGAAAAATTCTACATACATAAGTCTTGAAGTATGAACATAAGCTGATAAGAAACTTAAGAATATATTAAATAATTGAGCAAATACGAAAACTATTACTCCGAAAACAATACCTACAATTCCTCCACCTACAAGCATTTTTACTATAATATTAATTGCTACAGCAATAAATCCACCTGCAAGTCCAAGAGCCATAAGTCTTAAATATGAAACAAAATCACCTATATATGAAGTTATTCCATACAGTGAATATAATCCACCAGCTATTCTTCCGGCAATGCTTTTTGAATCTCTAGCTCCGAATGCAATGATTCCTAACATACCAACTATCATTCCATAAAATGCTATTGTATTTACTATACTTGGAAGTGTTATTACCTTTCCAACAATAACTAAAATAACAGTTGTTAAAGTTAAGTACCAAAGGAATACATCATAGACTGCATCCATAGGCTTTCCGTTTTTTATTAAAACATATGCTTTCATTCCTAATCCAAAAGCTAAATGTACTCCACCAAATGCTAAAGATAACATCAGAACAGTCATAAAGTCTTTTGAAGAGTCCAATATTTGAGTTGGTAAAGTAATCAAATCACCGAAAGCTGAACCGTAAATTAATCCCCATATCATAGTTGAAAAACTAAGGGCGAAGAAAAATTTTAAAAATTTCTTTGTCGAATCATTAAACTTCAATGTCTTTAATGCTATTCCTGAACCAATAAATAAAATCAATCCATAAGCAAAGTCTGCAACCATCATTCCAAAGAATATCCAATAAAATATTGATAATATAAATGTAGGATCGACTTCATCATATTTTGGAAGAGCATACATATTTGTAACTGATTCAAAAAGTGACGCTATTTTATTATTCTTTAAGATGATTGGAACATCCGGATCATCTTTTTTTGCATCTTCAATTTCTAAATAAACCTTAGATGCTGAAAGTTTTTCAAGTAGCTCCTTAAAATTATTCTCTTTGTCAGCAGGAATATATCCTTGGATAATATCTAGCTTATCAGTAGCTTTAAAATTTGAAACCACTGTATTTCTAAGAGATAAATTTTGATAGTACTCATAAATGCTTTGCATCTTTTGAAGATTAACTGTAAATTTCTTAATTTCATCAGTCAACTTAGAATTTTCTTCTTCTAAGATTTTCTTTTCATCTTCTAGTCTTTGAATTTTTTCAGAAACTACACCTTTGATTTCAAGATTAACTTCAGAAAAACCATTTAATCTTAAATTTTCATAAACTGCTTCTTTTTCAAGCTGATTTGTAAAGATAATACAATATGAATTTCTACCAACGATATCTATTTCTTCAAAATATGTTGATTTTAAATCAACAATTGAAGTTTTAAATTTTTCAAGACTCTTTGTTGGTAAGTATCCCATAATAAATTTTAACTTCCTAAATGAATTCAAATCTTCAATAGGTTCTTTAATAGACTTCCAAGGTGATATCTCTTTAATGGAATTGTCTATGGCTGTAATCTTTTGATTGTTTGAATCTATTTTTTTACTAATCTCACTCAATTCATTAAAATCTGGAATATAATCATAAGAATTAGCCTCTTTTTCAAGTTCATTAAATGTATAAACTACGGGACCTTTCTTCAAAGCGGATAAACCTTTTTCCTTCTCAACGAATCTCCCTACATAATCAATCATCCATTTTATTCTTGTAGATTCTTCTACATAGTTATTACCTACTGTAGATACTTCTACATCTTTAAGATAATCAAATTGCTCAATAGGATCAGATTTTGAAAAGTTTACATAACCAAATCTTTGAAGTTCTTCTAGCAATCGCTTTCTCTCAGCTTCAAAAGCAAACAAAGTGAATTTCTTCATCTTAACTATTGCCATTTACACTCACAATCCTCTCTACTATTGAATTAACCACAGATTCTAACTTTTTGTCGTCAACAGATTTAATGAGATCCACGTCAATCCTAGCTTTTTCAATAACAGGTTTTGCTAGCATTTCTCCCTCATTAATTAAGCTAAACTTGATTTCTTCGGCTTTTTTATTAGCATCACTAATAACTTTTTCAGAAATGCTTTCACACTCTTTTTCTGAATTCTTCTTCAAAGCAATAGCTTGTTGTTTAGCTTCATCAAGTAAAGATTTCGCTTTCATCTCTGCTTCTTTAACTCTGTTTATAGCATCAGTAGTCATTTCATCACCTCCTAATATTGAACGATACTTTAAATTTAAATTAAAAATAACATTTTCATAACTATTACAACTACAACAGAAAAATTTTATAATTAATACCAATTTAAAACACCATTTTGTATGTTACGATAAAACAAAGTTGAATTTTTTCAAAAAAAATCAAAAATTCTCCCCCATTTTAATCATAGGATTATTATAAACCTTTTTTTTATTTATTTCAAGTGTTTTTTATAAAAAATCTTTTTCACAAACATTATTTTTAATAGACTAAAACATAAAATTTACGTTATTTTTCCTATGTTTAATATATTATAAAAATCAATTTATGTCAGTGATAAATAAGAAAGAACACTGTTAATAAATGTTTAAATTTCAATAAAAACTCAACTTTTTACGACAGTATTCCAGCTTATTTTATTCAATAAATTTCTTTTATTTAAAAATTTTTTTTATTTTTGTTTTTTTGTTCCACTTATAATATGATAAACAACCAATATTGGATGGTAAATCAACATTCTAGGACCAGAAAATTTCATTATCTTTTTGATTTTTTCTTTCATTTGTGGACTATAGCATGGAGTTTTACAATTTGCACAAAAAGTTTTAGTTTCCATATATCTACAATGGTCAATCCTTTTCAGAGAATATTCTAAAACTTCTTTACATTCATCACATAATTCTCCATTTTTGTGATTTTTCTTGCAATAGAGTCTTATCATTTCTGTTATTACTTTTTTCTCTCTATTTCTTTTCTTTTCTATATTTTTACTCATACGTTTATTCTTTAAATTCTATAATTTGCCTTTCAATGTCTACTTTTGCATTTACTCCAAATGGAATTATACATCTTGGAGTGCTGTGTCCCACATTTATATTATATACAATGGATAAATCTTTGTTTTTTATTTCATCTAGAAGAATTTGTTTATACTCTTCATAATACTCTTCATTTTGTGGCTTTCCGATAATCAAACCTGAAATAACATCAAATATTCCATATTCTTCAAGTTTAAGAATCATCTTTCTAAATAGCTCAGGTTTAGGTCTTTCTTCGCTAGTTTCTAGTAGCAATATTTTATTCTTCCACTCATCCAAACTTGGAAACAAATTATATTTTTGACATAGATATACCGTATCTTCATATCTTGAATTATCAAAAATATCAAATATAGAATCTAGACATCCTCCCAATATTTTACCTTCAAATTTTGCATTTCCTCTTATTAATTCAAATCCACGATTATAATGCTCTTCCATAGAAATTCCTATAGCTTTTTCGCTAAAGTCTTCTCTCTCATTATACCAAACATCACTAGAATAAATTTTTTTAATTCCTCCGTTATTAATCAATTCTTCAAAAAAATGCTTTGAATATGGTAGCATTTCTTTTGACAATTCGCAGACATCAGGGAGAAAGGCCTGTCCATAGAATGTTTTTATTCCTACTTTGTTAAGCATAAAATGATTCATTGTTGTGTCCGAAAAACCTAAAAATATTTTCTGCTTTACTGCCATTTCTAATTCATTATTTTCAAACAGATAAGGCAATAATCTATAAGTATCGTCTCCACCTATTGCACATAAAATCATATCAATCGAATCATCTTTAAAAGCATCTATTAAATCTTTTGCTCTTGCTTTTGGGTTATTTTTTAAAAATTCAATCCCCTTTGTTGAGTTAGGTAAAAATTCAACTTCTATTCCATATTTTTTAAGTCTTTCAATTCCAATTTTAACTTCATGAGAGACAAAATCTTCTCCTAAAATTCCGCTCGATAGACTTACTATTCCTATTTTTTTTACTTTCATTTATGACTCCTTAGAAAAAATCAGCTAATAACCGACCATTTGATCGGTTATTAAGCTGATTATTTTAAGTTTATTCTATTTACACTTTTTTCAATTAAGTTTACTATATAGTAACCTTTTGTATCTCCACGTCTTGGAAGAGTTGTACTACCTGGATTTAACACAGTTATTCCATCAACTCTTTCTCTTATATGCACATGAGTATGTCCAAAAAGAGCATAGTCTGCTCCGACTTCTTTAGCTTTTTCAACTATTTTATCAATACCATTATCAACATCATAATTATGACCATGAGTTAAAAAGAATTTCTTTCTTCTAATTTCTAAAACTAATTCTTCTGGTACATCTTTTGAATTCTCATCACAGTTTCCAGCAACGGCATAAATTTCCATTCCAGTTATTTGTTCAATTTTTTTCGCATCTGAAGCATTATCTCCAAGATGTAGAACTATATCAACCTTGTTTCTTTGTAAGCTATATGCTACTGGAAGTACAATTCCGTGAGTATCACTAACAACTGCTATTATCATACTTATCACCTAAAATATTTTTTAAATCTTCTAATGCTCTTTTTCTATGACTAAATTTATTTTTTTCTTCAGGCGCAATTTCTGCCAAAGTTTTGTCCATATTTTCTGGGACAAAAATCTTATCATATCCAAAGCCATTTTCTCCACGTTCTTCTAATGAAATAGTACCCTTTAGAATACCCTTTGCAACATACTCTTTTCCGTTTTCATCGACAAAAACCATTACCGTTTTAAAATAAGCACTTCTATCTGTTTTACCTTCAAGATTTTTTAAAAGTTTTTTTCTATTTGCATCACTATCTCCATGCTCTCCAGCATATCTTGCAGATAGAACTCCTGGCTCTCCATTTAAAGCATTTACAAAAAGTCCAGTATCATCAGCTAAAACAGCATATGAACAGTATTCTCTTAACTTTTCCGCTTTAAGTTTTGAGTTTCCTTCAAGTGTATCATAAATTTCTTCAAATTCTTCAGTAACACCTAATTCACTTTTAGTTACTATTTCAAAATCGTATTTATTTAAAATATCAAATATTTCTTTAATTTTATTCTTATTATCCGTAGATAATGCTACCTTTTTCATTAAACTAACCTTTCTAAAATTAATTCATTGAATTTTTGAGGATTTCCCTTACCTTTAGAAGCCTTCATACATTGTCCCATTAAGAATCCTAAAGCCCTATCTTTTCCATTCTTATAGTCTTCTATTGAAGATGGATTATTCTTTAAAACTTCTTCAACTATCTCAATTAATGCACTGTCATCAGAAATTTGGATTAATCCTCTTTCTTCTACAACTTTTAGTGGATCAAAATCTCCATCTTCAAATAATTCTCTAAGAAGTTTTTTACCAACATTAGCATTAATTTTATTTTCTTTTACTAATTTTAATAGACTTGCAAAAGATTCAATATTTAATGGAATTTCTTCAAATTCAATTTCTAAATCTTTAACTCTTCTTAACACATCAGAAAGTAACCAGTTTGATACTAAAGTTGCATCATTAACCTTTTGAACAACTTTTTCAAAATATTCAGATAAATATTTATTTTGAGTTAATACATTTGCATCATATTCTGAAAGTTTGTATTCACTCAAAAATCTATTTTTCTTATTCTTTGGAAGTTCTGGCATTCTTTCCTTAATTTTTTCAACAAAATCTTTTTCAAGTTTGATATATGGAATATCAGGCTCAACACTAAATCTATAATCATTTCCTTCTTCTTTATGACGCATAATTATAGTTTCTAACTTTGATTCATCCCAACGTCTTGTTTCCTTTTCACCAACTATGTTATTCTTAATATTTTCTATATGTCTTTTTTGTTCATATTCCATAGCACGAAGTGCAGCCTTAAATGAGTTTAAGTTTTTAATTTCAGTAATTTTTGTTTTAAATCCACTTTCTTCATCAACAACATTTAAGTTTACATCACAACGAAGAGATCCTTCTTCCATTTTAACATCTGAAATTCCAAGATACTTAATTGTTTCTTTTAAATTTGTTAAAAACGCAATAGCTTCTTCAGGACTATTCATATCAGGTTCTGATACAATTTCAATTAGTGGAACCCCAGCTCTATTATAGTCCATAAGAGTATGACCACTTTCATTATGAATTGATTTTCCTGTATCTTCTTCAATATGAATTCTTTGTAATCTAAGTTTTTTAACTCCATTTTCAGTATCAATTTCTATATATCCATTTTTACAAATAGGAGTTCTCTCTTGAGTAATTTGATAACCCTTAACCAAGTCTGGATAAAAATATTTTTTTCTATCCATTTTCATATCCATAGAAATTTCACAATTAAACGCATTTCCAGCCATAATTGCATATTCAATAGCTCTTTTATTTATTCTTGGAAGGGTTCCAGGATGACCTAAACATGTAGGACATACATTAGTATTTGGAGGACAACCATATTCATTTTTACAACCACAGAACATTTTTGTATCAGTTTGTAATTCAACGTGAATTTCAAGTCCTATTATTGTCTTTAAACTCATATTAAAGCCCCCTTTCAAAATTCATTGCAAGATTTAATAATTTTTCATCATCAAATCTCTTAGCTATAAATTGAACACTTCCGCCAATTTTCTTAAGATTTAAAGGAATAGAAATAGCAGGAAGACCTGCAAAGTTAACTGGAACATTAAAAGTATCCCCAGCATAAGATTTTAAAGCATTATCCTTTTCAGCACCTATCTTACCAGGAAGACAAGTAGTTGTTGGAGTTAAAATAAAATCATATTCTGAAAGAACTTTATTTACTTCTTTACTAATCAAATCTCTAACTTTTAAACCTTTTTTATAAAGTACTTGGTTATTAGAGCTTGCTAAATAGAAAGTTCCCATTGCAATTCTTCTTTGAACTTCTTCTCCAAAACCCTCACTTCTTGTATTTGTAAATAATTCTCTTGTTGAGTCATAATTTTCAGTTCTATATCCATATCTGATACCATCAAATCTAGACATATTACTTGAAACTTCTGCACTCATAACAACATTATATACATTTGTTGAATGTTTAATATATTTAAAATCTACCTCTTCGATTATTGCACCTTGACTCTTTAAATTTTCGATAGCTTTTCTATAATCACTTAGAACAACATCATCAAGTTCATATTCTCCAATATTAGAAACAGTAGCAATTTTTAGTCCTTTGATTGAAAAGTTATCATCTTCTTTAAAATCAACAGTATCTCTCATAGTAACTGCATCCATCTTATCAACTCCACCTATTGTATTTATAACAGGTAAAATTGATTTAACGTCATTTGATAAAATACCAACTTGATCTAAACTGCTTGCCATTGAAACAACACCATATCTTGAAATCATTCCATATGTTGGTTTATAACCTACACAAGCACAGAAAGACGCAGGATTTCTTACAGAGCCACCTGTATCAGAACCTAAACTAATCATCGCAAGGTCAGCACTTACACTACTTGCAGAACCTGAAGATGATCCTCCAGGGATTAAACTCTCATCTAGAGGGTTTTTTGTTGCTCCAAAATAAGAAGTTTCACCTGAACCTCCCATTGCAAATTCATCCATATTCACTTTTCCTAAGATTACAGCATCTTCTTCTAAAAGTCTATCAATAATTGTAGCATTAAAAATCGGAGAATAATTTTCTAAAATTTTTGAGCCACATGTATTTTTATATCCCTTAACTAAAATATTGTCCTTAACGGAAACAGAAATTCCAAAAAGAGATCCTAATTTTTCTTTATTCTTTAATTTATTATTTAAAAATTCAACTCTTTCCATAACTTTTTCTTTTGAAAAATCAAGGAAAATATTTAATTCTTTTTTATCTTCAATTCTCTTTATAACATCATTATAAAAGGAAACTAGGTCCACTTTACTACTGATAAAATCTTCTCTTATACTTAAAATATCCATTATTTCACAACCCTTTGTAATCTAAAATATCCATACTCTTTGTCACTTGCATTTAAAAGTGCATCTTCTCTTGAAATACTTTCTTCAACAACATCTTCTCTCAACGGGCTGTTGTGTTCTACAACTATTTCTAGTTCTTCACATTCTGAAGTATCAAGTTCCATAATTTCATTAGCAAAAACAAGAACATCATCAAACTTTTTAGCAATAACATCAAGTTCATTTTCTTCTACATTCAAGTTTGCAAGATAATAAATTTTCTTTACTTCTTCCTTACTAACCATAAAAATCTCCTATCTGAAATATTAATTCTTAAATATTATTTTAACACATTTTTACCAAAAAAACAAAAAGGCTGATTTTAAAAAAACAGCCACATTCCTTATTTAAACAGTATATTTCAACTTTCTTTTCATATTTAATTTTTTAATCTTTTTAATTTCAGTTTCCTTAACTTTTGGTTCTTCAAATTTTTGACTCATCTTTCTATATTCAGTCTTAAAATATGTCAAAATAGATTCAAAGCTTTTATTTAAAACTTCATTATCAGATAAATTTAAATCTTCTAAAGCTCTATCAATTAAATTCTCATGGAATTCATCGTGAATTTTTAAAATATCTCTTGCCTTATCAGTTATTTCAACTCTAACAACTCTTCTATCTTCTTTATCCACATATTTTGTTAAATATCCTTTTTTAATAAGTCTACTTGCATTTACTGAAAGAGTTCCCTTTGTAACTAACATTGCGTCTGCAATATTTCCAATTGTATTATTTTCAATCTTTGAAACATTTTCAAGTAGATGAACTTCATACATTGTTAAAGGCACTCCCTTTTCTTTCATATATTTTTCTTGTATATATAATATGAAATTAAATAAATCAACTAATAATTCATTTAATGTCTGTCTCGTTTTGCACTCCGCCATTTTTATCCTCCTAAATTCTATTAAAAGTATATAATAGTATTTTCTTTTAGTCAATATACAAAATCAATATAGTTGTTTTTTTCATTAAATTTATATATAATTACAATATGAAAACTATACAAAACAACTTAAATATACAAGAGATTAAACAAAATCTAAAGTATGAACATGATATTGAAATTTTTGACAGTATTGATTCAACAAATAAATATCTAAAATCAAAAATAAATGAAAAAAAATATGGTACTATTGTTATCAGTAATGAGCAGACAAATGGTTATGGAAAAAAGAGTAGACAATTTATGTCAAATAAAGATATTGGAATATATATGTCTATTTTAATTAATCCAAATTGCTTAATAGAGGAGAGTTTAAAAATTACAATTTTAACCAGTGTCGCTATTCTTTCAGCAATAAAATCTGTTTGTAATTTAGATGTAAAATTAAAATGGGTCAATGATATAATTCTAAATGATTTAAAGGTTGGTGGCATTCTATGCGAAAGTCAAATTAACCTTAATACCAACATCATTGACAATATGATTGTAGGAATTGGAATAAATGTAAAAAAATTTGATTTTCCTTCAAGTTTAAAAAATATTGCAACATCAATAGAAAATAATATAAATAATGATATTTCAAGAAACAAACTGATTTCTGAAATAATTAATTTCTTTGATTCATATTTTTTAGAAAAGGAAGATTATCTTAAAATCTACAAAGAAAATTCTTATGTACTTGGAAAAAATATATCCGTAATTCAATATGATGAACAATTCAATGCAACAGCTATTGATATTGATGATAATGGCTCTTTAATAGTCCAAGCTCAAGATAAAATAATCAAATTAATTAGTTCAGATATAAGTATAAGATAACTCTTATACTTATATCTTTTTTTAATTTCCTACAGAACAGATTATTTCACCACTACAAACAACCTTATTTTCTACCATTGCACAAACATCAGCAATATAGATATTTGCTTTACTATTAACTAGTTTTACCTTCAAAGTAAGTACATCTCCTGGTAGAACCATTTGTTTAAATCTCATTTTATTAATTCCAGCAAAATAACCAATTTTACCTTTGTTTTCCTCTTTACTAAGAAGTAAAACACAGCCAGTTTGAGCCAAAGCCTCAACAATTAAAACTCCTGGCATAACATGCTTATTAGGAAAATGTCCCATAAACTGCATTTCATTAGCACTTACACATTTTGTTCCAACTATCTCAGTTTTTTCTTCATTAATAAAATCAATTCTATCTACAAGTAAAAATGGATATCTATGTGGTATTATTTCTTGAATTTCATTTGAATTATAAACCATATTAGTCCTCCCATTTTTTCAATATTATACTTGCATTATGTCCACCGAAACCTAAGGAATTACTCATTGCATATTTAATATTCTTTTCTAATCCCTTATTTTTAACGATATTCAAATCGCATTCTTCATCAATTTCATTTAAATTTAATGTTGCAGGAATATATGAATTTTTCAATGCTAATGTTGTAATTAAAGCTTCAACAGCGCCACTTGCTCCAAGCAAATGTCCTGTAGCAGATTTTGTAGAACTAACTAATACATCTTTAAAGTTTTCGCCAAAAGCATATTTTATTGCCAATGTTTCTGACTTATCGTTTAAAGGAGTACTTGTTCCATGAGCATTGATATATCCAATATCTTTTGCTTCAATTCCAGCATCGCTAATAGCATTTAACATTGCTTTTCCAGCACCACTACCATCACTTAAAGGAGCAGTAATATGATTAGCATCACAAGAATTTCCATAACCTACAATTTCAGCATAAATTTTAGCATTACGTTTTAAAGCATGTTCTAATTCTTCGAGCACTAAAACTGCACTTCCTTCTCCCATTACAAATCCATTTCTTTCTTTGTCAAAAGGAATACTAGCTCTATTTTTATCTGTACTTTCACTTAAAGCTCTCATACTAGCAAAGCCTGCTACAGCAAGTGGTGTTATTGATGCTTCACTTCCCCCTGCAAAAACAATATCCATGTATCCATCTCTAATTTTCAAAAAGCCTTCTCCAATGGCGTTTGTCCCAGCAGCACAAGCAGTAACAACACTACTACAATATCCTCTTGCATCCAAGTCAATTGCTACAGTTCCTGCTGCTATATTGATCAATGCCATAGGAATAAAATATGGAGATACTCTACTAGGACCTTTTTCGTTTAATACATTTTCACAATTTGAAATAGTTTCAATTCCACCTATTCCACTTGCTAAGATGACTCCAGTTCTATCTCTATCAAAATCTTGAAGATTAGAATCTTCAAAAGCTTGTTTTGTTACTATTCTTGCAAATTTTACAAAACGATCATTAAATTTTAAATCACGTTTATTGTAATATTTTTCAAAATCTAAATCCTTAATTTCAGCAGCAAGTTTTACCTTATGTTCGCTTGTATCAAAAAAAGTAATTTCATCAATTCCACATTTTCCATTTTCTATAGAATTCCAAAGTTCTTCTTTATCATTTCCAATTGGTGAAACAACACCCAATCCACTTATTACAACTCTTCTTTTCATATCACACCTACATTATCATTCCACCGTCAACATTTATTACTTGACCTGTTATATATTTTGATTCATCACTAACTAAAAAATTAACTAAATTTGCAACGTCCTCTGGGCTTCCCATCTTATTCATAGGGATTGACTTTAAAACACTTTCTTTAACATTATCAGAAAGTTGATCTGTCATTTCAGTTTCTATAAAACCAGGAGCAACTGCATTACATCTAACATTTAAAGAAACTAATTCTCTAGCAACAGATTTAGTTAAACCTAAAATTCCTGCCTTACTTGCGGCATAATTAACCTGTCCGATATTTCCAGAAAGTCCGACTACACTTGAAATATTAACAATTACACCAGATTTTTGTTTCATCATAATTCTTGAAACATTTTTAATACAATTAAAGCATCCTTTTAAGTTAACATCTATTACCTTGTCAAAATCTTCTTCACTCATTCTTAAAATTAATGTATCTCTTGTAATACCAGAGTTATTTACTAAAACATCAACTCTACCCATTTCTTTTACAACTTCTTTAAACATGATTTCAACTTCTTCAAAATTTGAAATATTACATTTATATAAAAGAACTTTAACATTATATTCTTCACATATTTTTTTAACTTCAAGAGCTTTTTCGTAGTCAGAATTATAGTTTATTACTACATCATATCCTGATTGAGCAAGTTTAATAGAAATAGCTTTACCTATTCCACCACTTCCTCCTGTAACTAATGCAACCTTATTCATTTAATAATTCAACCACCTTTCCAATGGACTCAAGATTTTCAACTGAATAAATATTCACATCTGGATTAATTTGTTTTACCAGACCACTTAAAACTTTTCCAGGTCCTATTTCTATAAAAGTATCTACACCATTTTCAATCATAAACTCAACACTTTGCATGAATTTAACACTTGACTTAATTTGATTTTTCAAAAGGATTTTAACATCCTCATCACTTGTCTTTCCAACAGTATTAAATACTATTTTTTTATTTGGTTCTTTAAAATCAACCTCTTTTAAAACAGTGAATAATTCCTCACTTGCTTTGTTTAAATAACTTGAATGAAAAGCTCCACTTACATTCAATTTTTTAGACTTATATCCTAAATCTTTTAACTTTAAAATAGCTTCATCTATTCCTTCCATACTTCCTGTAATTACAATCTGTTTTGGACTGTTATAATTTGCTATTTCTACATTTTTTATATCTTTAATTACATCTTCAATTACTTTTGCTTCACAACTAAAAATCGCAGCCATACCAGTATTTTTAGGAACAGCATTAGACATTATTTCACTACGCTTTCTAACAAGCTCTAAAACATCTTTTACAGATAATGCATCACTATATGCTAAAGCTGTATATTCTCCTAAACTCAATCCTGCTGCATACTCACAATCAATGCCATGGCTTTTTAAAACTTTAGCTATTCCTAAAGATACTGCGACTAAACATGGTTGGGCATTTAAAGTATTATTTAAGTCTTCAGCAGGACCTTCAAAACAAATTTTTTGTAAATTTGAAGGTAAATATTCAAATACTTCTTTAAATGCCGAACTGTCTGCCAATTCTTTTCCCATTCCTACATATTGAGCGCCTTGACCGGCAAATAAAAATGCTATCTTCATATAATCACCTCAATTCATTATTAGCTTCAGAAACCAATTCTGAAATTAATTCCTTAACAGTTGTTATCTTATCAATTCTATAAGCATTAGTCCCTGAAAATATTAGTCCATTATCCACATCGCCTTTAACAGCATTTATCAAAGCTTCTGTTATACAATAAACTGTATTTTTAGGATTACATGGTAAAATACAATCAACACAATATCTAACAGGAATTCTCCCATCTTTATCCAATCTTTCTGTGAATTTATTTCTTATTGCCCTTCCAGGAAATCCCGCTGGGCTTTTAACAATAACAATATCTTCTTTTGTAGCTTTTACAAACATATCTTTGTATTTTTCATGAGCATCACATTCTTCTGTAGCAATAAATCTTGTTCCCATTTGAACACCACTTGCACCTTGCTTAACATATTTTGCAATGTCCTTTCCAGTATAAATACCACCAGCTACAAAAATTGGAATTTTTTGATTATATTTTTCTTCATAATTAACAACTAATTTCAAACAGTCTTCTAAAATCTCATCAATACTTTCACAAGTATCATTTAAAATATCATCTTTTTTAAAACCAAGATGACCTCCAGCTTCACTTCCTTCAATAACTACAAAATCAGGAATCTTATTATGATGTTGATCCCATCTTCTTAGTATTAGATTTAAAGCCTTTCCACTTGATATAATTGGAGCGATAAGGACATCACTCCCTTTAGTTAATTCTGGTAAATTAAGAGGAAGTCCGGCTCCAGAGATGATTGCATCCACACCTAATTTAACACATTCCTTAACATAAGAAGCATATTCAGTTGTTGCAACCATTACATTAACTCCAAGTAGTCCCTTTCCACCGGAAATTTTTCTTGCCTTATCAACTTCTTCTTTCATTGCAAGAAAATTATCTTTAGAAGTTTCTTTTAAAAATGTTTTACAACTATAACCAGGATGAGCGAAACTTAGTACTCCCATACAATTTTCCCTCATAACATTTCCTACCAAGCCTGATAGGGATATTCCAACTCCCATACCACCTTGAATAATAGGAACTTCTAAAATCTTATCTTTTAATTTAACAGACTTAAGCATTGTCTCCACCTATTAATTTTTTCAATCTTTCAAACTCTTCCTTACTTTCTTTCATTATATTTTCAAAAATTTCATTTAGAGTCTTTTCTTCTTTTATTAAACCAGAAATTTGTCCAATCATAACGGAACCGTTTTTAACATCACCTTCAACAACTGCTCTTTTTAAAGAACCCAATGTCAATTTTTCTAATTCCTCTCTTGATGAAATTTCTTTTTCTAATTGTAAAAATTTTCTACTCATATCATTTTTTAAAATTCTAACAGGTGTATTTATAGTTCTACCTGTAACTACAGTATCAATATCTTTTGCTTTGATTACTGCATTTTTATAATTTTGATGTACTGGACATTCTTTAGCAACTAAAAGACAAGTTCCAACTTGAACTCCAATTGCTCCTAAAGCGATAGCAGCATTAAAACCTCTACCATCTGCAATTCCTCCAGCAGCAATTACTGGAATATTGATTGCATCTACAACTTGTGGAACTAGTGCCATAGTTGTAAGCTCTCCAACATGACCACCTGATTCAGTTCCCTCAACAATAACTGCATCAACACCAATACTTTCCATTCTTCTAGCAAGTGCAACAGATGGAACAACAGGAATAATTTTAATCCCTTTAGCTTTCAATCTTTCAACATAAGCACCTGGATTTCCTGCTCCAGTTGTAACAACTGCTACTTTTTCTTCTAAAATAACCTCAATAATCTCGTCGCAATATGGATTCATTAACATTATATTAACACCAAAAGGTTTATCTGTAAGCTCTTTACACTTTCTAATAGAATCCCTTACCATTTTAGCATCCATAGCTCCTGTTCCAATAATTCCAAGAGCTCCAGAATTGCTAACATCCGCTGCAAATTCTGCCGTTGAAATATTTGCCATTGCGCCTTGAAAAATTGGATACTTTATACCTAATATTTCATTAATCATACTATTCTCCTATATTTCAATAATTGTAGAACCCCATGTAAGTCCACCGCCAAAGCCCACTAAAATTACTTTATCTCCTTTTGTAATTTTCTTTGATTCAAAAACTTCACAAAAAGCCATAGGGATACTTGCAGCACTTGTATTGCCATATTTTTCTAAATTAACAAAAAACTTATCATTATCTACATTAAGTTTTTTTGCAACATTACTTATTATTCTTTGATTTGCTTGATGAGGAATAATCAATTTAATATCTTCCATTTTTAAATTTGTCATTTCTAAAATATTGTTAATTGATTTTTCTACTACATTGATTGCAAACTTAAATACTTCTTTACCATCCATCTTTAAGAAGCCAGATTTAAGAACTTTATTTTTCATTTCAAAATTCATCTCAACATTTTCTGCAACAAGATCTTTATCATTTCCTAAACTACAAGCATAAAATTCTTCATTTTTACCGTCTTTTTCAACTACTATTGCACCGGCACCATCTCCAAATAAAACACAAGTATTTCTATCTCCAAAATCAATTATCTTACTAAGTGTTTCACAACCAATTACCAATGCTTTTTTATGATATGTATTAAGCATGGAGGCAACAACTTTTAGAGCAAATACAAATCCAGTACATGCTGCATTGACGTCAAATGCTGTTACATTTTCTCCTAGCCCCAATTTTTCTTGTACCATACATGCTACAGATGGAGTATAATTATCAGGAGTCATTGTCGCACAAACAATCAAGTCAATTTCATTCTTATCAATATTTGAATTCTTAATTGCCTCAACAGCTGATCTATACGCTAATTCACTTGTATTTTCATCTGAAATTCTACGTTCCTTAATTCCTGTTCTTTGAAAAATCCATTCATCACTTGTTTCAACGAATTTTGATAGATCATCATTAGTAACAACTTTTTTAGGAACAGCTTTCCCAAAACCTAAAATCTTCATTAATATACTCCAATATTCCTATATTTTTTATACCTATTAGAAAGTAAACTACTCTTACTAGCTTTTCTAAGTTCCTTTATTCTCTTATAAATACTTTCATCTAAAAGTTTTATAACTTCAGAAAAATTATTTTGAGCTCCACCAAAAGGCTCCTTTATTATCTCATCAACTATTCCCTTTTCTCTTAAATCATAGGCAGTAAGCTTCATCATTTCACTAGCTTCTTTACATCTAGTTTCATCTTTCCATAAAATTGATGAAAAGCCTTCGGGAGATAAAACAGAATAAATTGAATTTTCAAGCATTATAATACAATCTCCAAGACTTAAAGCTAGAGCTCCACCACTTCCACCTTCACCAATAACAACACAGATAACTGGTGTTTCAAGAGTTGAAAACTCATAAAGACATTTTGCAATTGCCTCTGCTTGACCTCTTTCTTCTGCATCTTTCCCCGGATAAGCACCAGCAGTATCTACAAAAGTAATTATTGGTCTTTTAAATTTTTCTGCTTGTTTTGCAATTCTTATCGCCTTACGATAACCTTCAGGATTACTCATACCAAAATTTCTTTCAATATTTTCTTCAGTAGTTTTTCCCTTTGCTTGTGCAATAACTGTAACTGGAATATCATGAAATAGTCCAATACCAGAAATTATAGCTTTATCGTCCCCAAAAAAGCGATCTCCATGCAATTCCACAAAATTTGTAAAAAGTCTTTTAATATAGTCTTCAGCTTTTGGATGCATTCTATTTCTAGCTATACAAACTCTATCCCAAGAAGTCAAATTTTGATTTGCTTCATGACATAGTTTCTTTATTTTATTTGAAAGATTTTCTCTTTCTTCCTCATCAGTTGCATTATTCTTTTTTTCTATAAGGTCTCTAATTATTAATTCATAATCTTTATATTCCATTACTTCACTCCATGTAAGATTAAAAGTTTATGTAGAGTATCTTTTAATCTATTTCTACTTACAATAAGATCTACAAAGCCTTTTTTAAGCAAAAATTCGCTTTTTTGGAATTCTTCAGGCAATTTCTCATTTATTGTTTTTTCAATAACTCTCTTTCCAGCAAAACCAATATAAGCTTTTGGCTCAGCGATAATAATATCTCCAAGCATTGCAAAACTTGCACTTACTCCACCAGTAGTTGGATCAGTTAAAATAGTTATATACAATAGACCTTTATCATTAAATTTTTTTAAAGCTGCACTTGTTTTTGCCATTTGCATTAAGGAGATAATCCCCTCTTGCATTCTAGCTCCACCACTTGCAGTAGCTACGATTAAAGGTAATTTTTTCAAAGTCGCATATTCAATTGAACGAGTAATTTTTTCTCCTACAACTTTTCCCATACTTCCCATCATAAAATTACTATCCATAGCACAAACAACAGCTTTAATTCCTGAAATTTCTCCAACTCCACAAACAACAGCTTCATTAATTCCACTATTTGTTCTAGCTTTTTCTAGCTTTTCATCATATTGGTAAAAATTTTCTTCATTATAAGTAGTAATCTCTGCATCAAATTCACTAAAAGAGTTAATATCACAAAGCTCTCTAATTCTTTCAACAGCTCCAATTCTTAAATGATGTCCACATTTATTACAAACAAATAAGTTGGACTCCCATTCTTCCTTAGTGATATTTTCATTACAATTTGGACAAGCTTTAAAAAGATTATCCGGAATTTCCTTTGGTAAAAATGTAGGATTATTTTTTCTATATATTTTAAGTTTACTTATCTCAATTTTTCTATGATTAAATAAATTCTGCATTTTCACTTAACTCCTTTATATAATTTGCAACATAGCTTGTATCGTATCTTCCACTTATAAATTTGGCACTATGTAGTAGCAAGTATTGAAATTCTATATTTGTCTTTACTCCATCAACAAATAACTCCTCAAGAGTTGCTCTCATCTTCTTGATACAAGCAAGTCTTGTAGGTGCATAAGTTATTACCTTCATTATCATTGAATCATAAAAAGGTGGAATTGTATAACCATTATATACTGCAGTTTCAATACGAACACCATTTCCACAAGGTACATTTAAAAACTTAATCTTGCCTGGTGATGGTGCAAAATTATTCTTTGTATCTTCAGCTGTAATTCTACATTCTATTGCATAACCGTTGATTTTAACATCTTCTTGCTTAATATTAAGTTTCAACCCAGAAGCAATACGAATTTGTTGTCTTACAATATCAACTCCAGTTATCATCTCAGTAATAGGATGTTCTACCTGAATTCTTGTATTCATCTCCATAAAATAATAATTTCCAGATTTATCAACTAAAAATTCAATAGTTCCTGCTGAATAATATTTTAAATGCTTACAAATTTTAACAGCGTCTTTAATCAACTTTTCTCGAACATGATTATCGAGAACATGACAAGGCGCCTCTTCTAAAATTTTTTGATTTTTTCTTTGCATTGAACAATCACGTTCATAAAGATGAATTACATTTCCAAACATATCTCCTAAAAGTTGTACTTCAATATGTTTTGGAGATTCTATATATTTTTCAATATAAACTCTATCATCATTAAAACTAATCTTCGCTTCTGATTTAGCAGTATTATAATTTTCAACAAAATCTGAACTGTTCCAAACAATTCTCATTCCTTTACCGCCGCCACCACTAGAAGCTTTTATAATAACCGGATAACCTATTTTTTCAGCTTCTTGAAGTCCAATTTCAGCAGTCTCAATTACATCCTTACTTCCAGGAATAACTGGTACACCAATAATTCCCATTTGTAATCTGGCTTCATTTTTATCCCCTAACATACTAATCAATTCATGATTAGGGCCTACAAAAATTAAACCACATTCTTCAACCAATTTGGCAAATTTTGGATTTTCACTTAAAAAACCAAATCCAGGATGAATTGCATCACATCCACTACTACAAGCAGCCTGAATAATATTATTCATATTAAGATATGATTTTAAAGGATTATCAGGACCTATACATATTGATTCATCTGCTAAATTAACATGTAATGCTTCCTTATCTCCTACTGAATGAACTGCAACTGTTGTAATTCCCATTTCCTTACAAGTTCTAATTATTCTTACTGCTATCTCTCCACGATTAGCAACTAATAACTTTCTAATCATTTTAATCTCCTATTAAGATAAGCTCCTCATCAAATTCAACCATATTTCCATTTTGTGCTTTAATTTCAAGTACAGTTCCACTCTTGTTGGACTTTATCTCATTCATAACTTTCATTGCCTCTAATATGCAAATAACATCGCCCTTATTTATCTTTTGGCCAACTTTTACATATGGAGCTTCATTAGCACTTGGTGCTGCATAAAAAGTTCCAACAAAAGGAGCTTTAATCCATTCTCCTTTAATATCATTAACTTGTTCTTCAACTTTTTCAACTTTTACAGGACTACTCTTTTCAACAACATTAACAAATTCCTTAGCAACATATTCAACTTTATTATTCTTTAAATTAATCTTAAAGTCTTTAAGTTCTAAAGTCATTTCATCTAATCCCGAATTTTTAAACAGTTCAACAATACTATTTATTTTTTCTATATCCATAAATTTCTCCCTAAAAATTAAGTAAGCTACTCATTATAGCTTACTACTTAGTTTTTGACTCTATTATATCTATTACATCTTGAACTGTTTGTAATTTTACAAGTTCTTCATCTTCAATCTTTACATCGAATGCTGATTCTAATTCTAATGCAAGTTCTATTGATGATAAAGAATCAATTCCTAAATCTTCATTTAATCTTGCAGATGGAACTACTTCACTTCCTTCGATATTTAATGATTCAACTAAAATCTCTTTAACTTTTTCTAACATAATTTAATCTCCTTTTTATTTTGATTATCAAATATTTGACAGTCAATCTTTTGACAGTCAAATTATATATTATTTGATTTGTAAAGTCAAGTTTTTTGCAAGTTTAAAAAAATTTTTTAACAAAATGTTACAAAAAACAAATAAAATCGTATTTTTTAAAATTATTAAATTTAAAAATTCTCTACACTGCAATAAAAAAACAACAATTAAAAAATTGTTGTCTTTATAAATTTATTTCACTATTTTAAGTATCTTTCTATATCCAATGATTGCAACTACACAGGAAAGTATATCTCCTGGTAAGAATATTAAAAATAAATTATACAATAAAAAGCTTATTGAATACACTTTTCCATTAAGAGCATATTGTAAAAATACAAAATACAACATACCAATAATATAAATAATTAAAATTCCAATTCCAGTAGCTAAGAATATATTTTTTTCCTTAAAACTTGCAATAAAATATGTCGCAAAAGCAAATGCTACTAAATAGCCAAAAGTTGGACTAAAAATATAATTAATTCCTCCACCATTTGCAAACACTGGGAAACCCGCAAGTCCAATCATCAAATATACAATTACACTTAATACAGCAAATTTACGTTCAAGTACTAATCCTGATAGAACTACAAACAGAGTTTGTAATGTAATAGGAACAATGAAAAATGGAATCTTTATAAATGCTCCTACTGCAATTAATGCACTAAATAGAGCTGCTAAAACAAGATCTTTTGTTCTTATATTCATTTTTTCTCCTTTCAATTTAATATTACATAAGAATTAGAACACAAAAAAATCTTTTTGTCAATATTCTTTATTAATTATTTAAAATGTGAAAATTTATTTAATATAATTTAAGTTTATATTACATAAAAAATGGTCTGTCGAAATTAACCGATAGACCATTTTTAAAATTTTTTATTATTTTTCAATATATTTTTTTATCGCTTCTTCTCTTATTTTATCTTCAAGTTCAAATTCTTCCGGATAATGATCTATTTTTTCTAATTCTATTCTGAACTCCGATTTTTTACCTAAAAGTGAAATTTTACCAAATTTCAATCCTGATATCATATACCAAGGATCTGTTTCCGAATGTCTTAAAAACAGTAAATATTCCTCATCCTTTTCCATTAACTCATATCCTGCAATATAATAAATCTTTCCAGTTTCCTCATCTATTCCGGCACTTTCAAAAACATCTATAACATCTCCCGCTTTGAAATTACCCTTTATAACCTTTTCTATTTTAAAATTCGAGATTGTATATACACCATTAACATAACCATTATTCTTTTGTATTGTTGACGGATTTTGCTTTATTTTTTTACCCAAAACAATTACTTCCGTTTCCTTTTCAACATCATTCAAATTCCTATAAGAATCCATTTTAGCTTCAGCAATAATATGATTCCCAAATTTATTTTTTTCACTGGTATTTTCTGTCTCTTTAACATTTCCTTTACTACAAGAAGTCAATAAAATACAAAATATAACTAAAATTTTAAATTTATTTTTCATAATATCCACTCTACTTTTTATTTTAAAAAACAACCAATGGCAAAAATCATTAGTTGTTTAATTAATTTTACATATTTATTTAGGGTCACCCTTTTTATATTCCGTATTCGTTTCAACATCAACAATGGTTTTTTCATCTTTTATCCAAAACTTCTTTTCAGGGAAAAAATTAGCAGTTAAATACTTTTTTCCGTCTTCTTCAAAAATTTTCGGTTCCAAAAAATTTCCATCATCCGTAAAATCTCCACGAAGTTTTTTAACAGATTCTTTTGAACATTTATCAAAGTCTATAGGTTTAGCCTTATAATACATACAAGGCACACCATAATATTCACCATTATCTAAAACAATTTGTGAATCATAGGCATAATAATATCCACAGATTTTTTCTATCTCTTTACTTGCCGTTCTAACTACTTGCTTTTTTGTATTATCGTCATCAACTTTGGAACTTTTAGAACAACCTGATAAAGCAATAAAAACAGGCAAAATTAAAACCAATTTCCTAAAAAATTTTTTCATAAAATCCTCCTAAATTTTTTTATGAGTCACCCAAAAAAAATATGTACGCCAGATGTTATGTTATAATTCTCTAAATAAAAAGACATTACTATCTCAATTTTATTATACTAACTTCTAAAAAATGTCAATGATTTTAAAATAAATATTTATTAAATTATCACTTAAATATGAAATTTAAGGAATAATATCTCCTTTTTTTACCAAAGCAAAAATCCATTCTTTTTTTATTTTCCAAATGTTTGCTTGAACTCTATAAATATTCCATTCATCAATATCGAATATTCTAGTCCAACTGTCTATAACTATTTGTCTTTCTTCTGGAAAAACATTCTTATATTTTCCCTCAAAAAATTCAAAGCCATTATCTATTCCCTTATCTTTTAATCTCTTTTTATACTTTTTATCATCTTCTTCATTCAATGGGATATAATGATGATTGAGTACATAATCCCATTTAACTCCGTCAAAATAGATTACCTCATCTTCTGGAACGTCTAAAACATATAGAATTGAATTTTCAATTGGAGGCATACAATTTTTATTGCTTACCCCACACCAAACAGGCATTTCAACGTCATCCGGTTTTGGAACTCTTTTACTTGCCTCTTTTACAAAATAATTATAACAATTTAAAATATAATCAGAAATTACACCAAAATTTTCTTTAACATAAGAAATTTTATTCGTAAAATATCCTTTTTCTTCAATTTCTTTTAAAGATCTAATATCTTGTCTTGTATATAATCTTACAGTTTTCATGTATTTCACATCCCTTCTTATCTCTCTATAATTAATTATATCACATTAAATTGCAAAACTCAATCTGACTATAAAACATAAAAAAGCTATTGAAAAATTTCAATAGCTTTAAAATTAATATTTATGTTATTATTTTAGTGTAATCTTTTCCGTCGTCATCAAATACCATAAAGTTTTTAATTCTTAATTTAATATCTGCATTTTCTTCATATACACCATAAGTTTCAACATGGTCAATAACTCTGACTACATTATTATTACCTAAATCTACCTTACAATCATTAACATCTCCAAGATAGAATTGACTTACAAGTTTTGCATCAATTGTTCCATCTTTTTCATCAATTCTTAGAGCTTCAGGTCTTATTGCAACAATAACATTACCAGTCTTATCTCCATCATATGGCAATTTCTTGCCAGTGTCTGCAAGTTCAACAAAGCCGTCTTTTGCAACTCCCTTAATGAAGTTTACACGTCCAACAAAGTTTGCAACGAATGGATTTACAGGATTTCTGTAAATTTCTTCTGGAGTTCCTATTTGTTGAACTACACCTTTATTTATCAAGATGATTTTATCACTCATTGTCATAGCTTCAATTTGATCATGAGTTACATATACAACTGTAATTCCAAGTCTTTTTTGAATTTCCTTTATTTCAAAACGCATTTCTTCTCTAAGTTTTGCGTCCAAGTTTGAAAGAGGTTCATCAAGTAAAAGTAATTTTGGTCTAGAAATTAAAGCACGTCCAAGAGCAACTCTTTGTTGTTGTCCACCGGAAAGTTCTGATGGTTCTCTATCTTTATATTGAGATAAGTGAACTATTTCTAAAACTTTTTCAACTCTTTCTTTTATTTCTTCTTTCTTAACACCTGCTATTTTTAATGGATAGGCAACATTATCAAAAACATTCATATGAGGCCAAACTGCATATGATTGAAATACCATTCCTATTCCTCTTTTTTCGGGAGGAAGGAATGTTTTTCCTCCTGATACAACTTTATCCCCTATTAGGATTTCTCCACTTGTTGGTTTTTCAAAACCAGCAATTAGTCTTAACATTGTTGTTTTTCCACAACCTGAAGGTCCTAATAAAGTTATAAATTCTCCATCTTTAAATGTTTCTGTAAAAGGTTTTAAAACTTCTACATCACCAAAAGATTTACTTATTTCTTTTATCGTAATAGTTGACATTTTTCCTCCTAAATTGAAAACTTACCTTTTGTAATCTTATTTAAAATCCAGTTTACTACCAATACAAAAATCAAAATTGCAGTAGCAAGTACACTTGCTATTTGTTGACTATGATATGTTTGATAATTATATAGTTCGAAACCAATTGTCTTTGTATGAGATGAATACAATAATGTACTCATTGTAAGTTCATAGAAACTAGGCATGAAAATTAAGAAAATACCTGCAACTATTGATGGCATAATAAGTGGTGCAGTAACATCTTTAATCATTCTTAACCAACTAGCTCCAGAAATTTGTGATGCCTCTTCCAAAGATGGATGCACCTGACTCATTCCAGAGACAACTGTTCTCATTCCCATTAGCATATACTTAATCATATATGCAATTATCATAATATATATTGTATTATAAATATTTATTCCAAATTTACCACTCATTGTCATTATAAGAGCAAGAGCTATTGCAATACTTGGTGTTCCCGACCCAACTGTAATTAAGAAGTCTGGAAGCTTTCTTCCTTTTACTTTAGTTCTTTGTAACAAATAAGCCATCATACAAGAGATTACAATTCCTATAAGTGCTGCTGCAGAAGCTGCAATTAAACTGTTTATTGTAGAACTTAGTATACTATCTCTTGTTAGCATTTGCTGCCAGAATCTAAATGAAAAATTCCTTGCATTTAAAGGCTTACCCATATTGATAGTTACGGAAGTAAGTGCTACTGTTATAAATGGAACAATAACTACTATAAAAGCGAATAGTGAAACTAAGATTGTAAGAGGAATTCTCCATTTTCCTAAATCAACTATTGTAGGTCTTGTAGATTTTCCACTCATTGTAATATATTGTTTCTTTCCAAGTACAAATGTTGAAAAATATAAAACTAAATTGGCAATTATCATTAAGAATACAGCAAGAGTTGTGGCATCAATAATACCTTCTTCATTTCCAATATGAACAAATTCGATTATTCTTGTTGTAACTGTATGAATTTGTCCTGGAGCACCAATGATAGATGGAATACCATAACAAGATGCAGCTGTTACGAAAACTAAAAGTCCCGCAGCTATTAAACTCGGTGTCATCATTGGGATTGTTACTGTAAATAATGTTTTTAAAGGACTGGCTCCTGAAATTCTAGCTGCTTCTTCAAGAGAAGGATCCATTTTTTCCATTGCACGAGAAATTGTAATAAATGCATAAGGATAATAAAAACAAGTTAGTACCCAAATCATTCCCCATACACTATAAATATTGAAAATAGGTTCACTAAGTCCAAATATTTTTTGTATAAACATATTTAAAGATCCAACTCTTGGATTTAAAAGTCTAAGCCAAGCCATAGCTCCAACATAAGGTGGAACCATATATGTAATTACAAACATTGTTCTAAATATTTTTTTACCGTATAAATTTGTTCTTCCTACTAAGAAAGCTAGCGGAAATGCTATTAACATCCCAAAAAATGTAGTTGCAACCGCTGTAACAAGAGTATTTCTAATAGCTATAAAGTTTGCATCGTAACTATAAACTCTTTTAAAAGCCTCAAAAGTAAAACTTCCATTAGGAAATACGGATTTAACAAATAGATATAAAAGTGGAAAAACTTCAAAAATAAGTAAAAGTGCAACAATAGATAACATAATTATCCATTTTATATCTAATTTAAATTTTCTTTCTGTCTTTTGCATAAAATAAACCTTTCATTAACAAGAGGGAGTTTCCTCCCTCTGTTATATTTTTTTATTGTGAAATAATATTTCTTTAAATTCTAGAAAAATAATTATTTTTTACCGATTGTATCAGTGAACATCTTTCTTAGAGAATCTCTATCTTTTACCATTTGTTCCCATTTAACATTGATACTATTTCCTGTAATTTCAGAAGTTTTAATTGCATCGTATGGAACTTCTGGGAAATCTTTTAATACAGAATGCATCCAGCCCTTAACGATGAATTTTTGACCTTCATCTGATAAGAACCATTTTGAAATAGCTTCAGCAGCTTTTGT